>VFQN01000334.1_pt1 | contig 93749 bp, 136 predicted proteins | sample 3512371 | NCBI WGS metagenome assembly VFQN01 (sample SAMN10412370, study PRJNA504923) | tailings metagenome | isolation source: Replicate 2 from Balatoc abandoned mine | place: Philippines: Itogon, Benguet | collected 2017-08-28 | reverse complement strand
GGGCTGGGGAGGGGAGGGGAGGGCGCCTGCTCCACGGGATCCGGGAAAGTGGGCGAAGGCGAGTGTGGGGGAGGGGGAGTGTCCAGGATGGGGGGGGGGAAGGGGAAAAGGCTGGGGGGGGGGAAGGAGGGCGCACGCCCGAAAAGGCTCCCTCCAGCCGGATCTGGATCTGCAGGGGCCCGGCTGCGGGGTCGGGCACTCCAGTGTCCTGCGCCGGGCGGAGGGCAGCAGGCCATGGGTCAGTTGCTGCAGAAAGGCCATCCGGGCGTGCGCGCACGTGCAGCTCGGACGAAGGTATAGGCGTAACAGCAACGCCGCGTGTAGCGGATGCGGTGCGGGATGCAGGCAATATGAGCCTGATACAGATACAGGCATACAGGTACAAGATTAGGAGACAGGGTGTGGCTAGGCAAAGCAAGTGAGCGGCAGGTCGGTGGCTGTGGTCGCTGTTGCTGATTCTCTTCATAGCATACACGGTGCAGCTTCAGTGGCTACACCGTACGCTTGCTGCACAGGATTTTGGTGTGTGTTAACGTGTTGTTACGACGCTAGCACGCCGACCCAGATCGCCCAAACCAACAGCGTAGTGTCGCGGTCGCTTGCAAGCGACTCCACCGCCTACTGCTGGGCGGTTGGCACCCACCTGCAGCGTCACGGTGATGTTGCTGCCGGGCCTCGTGCGCAGCACGTACAGCAGCAGCCGTACCAGGTCCAGTGTGCTGTCCTGAAGGATGGAGTTGCAAGAAGGGACAAGCAGCAGATACAGCAAGGGAGCGGCAACAGTCAGTTTTACGGATGTGGGTCAGCGACCGCAAGCGCACTTGTGTTTATACACAACCGTGTGGGTCTTCATGGCAGCAGTACAGAGTCGGCGGCACAAGGACACAGCCTCGTAGTGCATGCCAGAGGCATGCCAGAGGCAGCAAATGGGTGTTTACCAATCCCGGTGGAGCAGCAAGGCATGCACGACCTGACCCACAAGGGGTGTTGCTGAAATGTCCACCAGCTGTACCGTGAGCCAGGGCTCATGGTACGCGCAGATTGCACGACAAAGAACCCGACCCAGATGGCGAAATGCAGTGCACACTCGCGCTACGCTGTGGCGATAAGCAAGTGCAGGCGCTTGCTTCCCTTGCCCCCTCGGCCCTCACCTCCATGGTGCTGGTGTAAAAGGTGCCGGTGGGGTCGCTCGCCAGCACGGCGGACGAAGGCGCAATGTTGATGGGGCTCTGCGCGCTCGCAAGCAGCACTGCAAGCGTAGCCGCGTCATCCGCAGCGCTCGCTGGGTCCTCGGCTCCCGAGAGGGGCAGCCCGGCAAGGCCCACGCCGCTGGTGGTGGGCACCTGGGCGCGCTCCACGGTCGCGCGGTCCAGCAGCGGGGCTACCGCATCCGCGGCAAGCGAAAAGGTAACGTCATCCTCGGGGTTGGCCTCCCGGCGAACGCGCAGAGCCTGGCCGGCGAGGGCGATGAGGTCGTAAGCTGCAGCTGTAGCGGGGTCCAGGGCTTGTAGGGCGCGCCGGGAGGTTGGGGTGGCCTGACTACCGCGTGCTGCAGGGGTGTTGCCGCTCGCGGGGGACGTAGCGCCGCGATGGCTGGCATGGCGCTTTGCGCTGCTGTTTGTACGCGCAAAAGAAGAAGGTGAGCTTCCGCGCAGGTTGTGCGTTGCTGCTCCCGCGCAGGTCGCCGCAAGAAAGACGACGGCGACGGAGAGCAAGGTCGCGCCCAGAACGGCGCGAGAAGGCGCCATGCCGAGTCACCCGTCGGCCCAAGCGCCGCCAGCACCTCGTAAGGCCTCTAGTGGTTCTAGCACGAAGGCGTCTGTACAGTGAAGGCAGAGGTGCAAAGGAAGGGGAGGCAGGACTCTCGAGCCGGAACGCTGTGACCGTCACGTAAATAATAAGGGATCGCTCTGTATGTGATCACGTATGGCGCCCTTACGGCACCTGTTGTTACTTCTATGCCGCTGACAAGCAGCGCTAATGTCCCACGGAGCTGCGTCCCGGCGCCTATATGCGCAATGGGCATGCAGGAGGGATGTTGCGTACGGATGCTGTTGGCCTCGCAAAGTTGCTGCCCACAAAGCGACATAACGGTTTCACTTGTGTATAATTAACACTTTGAATAATAGGTTTATGCGCCGCTAAGCAACCCCGTATGTTGCGAGAGCTGCTACCCTACAGCTACAACTTTGTTGTTAGGTAGCATGCAAAACCACATGTTCCTATTGGAATAATGAAACGTAAAAGAAATGAAATCTTTGACATAACTTTTTGCTCATCGATGTTTCAGGGATATGTAGCGACCCGTGGGTCTCTGCAAGGAGCAGCATTTTGGGCAACGTCGAGCACAAACGGTAGTCCTACCTGCCTGAACATGAAAAGCTTGATGACACGAAAACTATGTCAGCAAGGCCGTCGTCTTCAGTATGCCCGACTGCAATGCCTCGTACACGGAGGCCGAGCCCTTGAAAAGCCCCAGGCCCTGCTGCCAAGCCTTTATGCCCTCCTAACGCCACAGAGTAAACCTTTCTTTGTGAAACCCTTCCACTCGTGATCCCAAACACCCGTGATCCCCACACTCCCGCGATCCCCCGCCTCTTTTGCATTTCTCCTTCTCCACGCCTACCACCAGCATAAGCGACGTAGAAGCCAAGATGTCAACCATTCTGTGCCTTCTGCTACTGGTTGCCGGCGCGCAAGGTTCGTTCAACTCCACAAGGAGCGCGCGCTGGTCGGACGCTTGCGTCCAAGGGCCTCAACTGTTGCAAACCCCCCGTTCACCTTGCCGCGCCTCTGTCGCCCTTGCAGCCGCACCTTGCCGCAACCACACGCGTCGTCTGATGCAAGACGGCTCCTATGCTGCCTCGTATGCGTCGGCCAGCTCCTCCGGCTCAACTGTCTCCACTACCGCGTACGCAAGCGGAAGCAATGCCGCGGCGTCCGCTGGAGCAGCGGTGACCACAACGGGAGGTCAGGACTGGTCGTCGGGTAGCGTGCCGAACCTGGGTCAGCAGAGCCCGCAACAGCAACAGCAGTATGACAACTCTCTCCAAAACGCCGCCAACGGCGGCAACGACAACAGCAATGGCGCGCAGTTTACCGACCTGATCAACAGCCTGATCGGCAATGTTGGTAGCGGCAACAGCGGCACCTACACCCCAGGTACGCTTCCGCCCTGAGAGCTGGCCCGCAGCTTCGAGGTGACGGTGCCCTCTTGTACTCCTACCACGACTCAACACCCAATCCACATCCCAACAGCTGACCCACATGGCTCCTGTACTGCCTGAGCGTCCTAAACGCTTCACCTTGACCCACATCCTGGGGTGCACCTTGAGCGCTCGCTGCACCCGGCCGCATGATGGTTTTCAGCCCTCCTACTGACAACCTTACACTGCGCACCTTCGCAGGTTCCAGCCCTTCATCAAACCAGCAGCAGACCGTGACCCAGCCTCAGCCCTCCAACAGCCAGACGCAGCAGCCCTCGAGCAGCGGCCTATGTAAGTGCTAGCGGACTCCCAGCCCATTGGTGTGCCCACCCTCCCAACGTTAAGCCTCACTGTCGCTAGTACCGTACTGCTCACCTCCCACCAGCTTCCTGCCCGCACACCGCCCCAGCAACCCTCTGCCGCGTTGACCCAGATCGCCCCCTTGCCCCCTCCACCCACCTCGCAGCGTCCTACGCCTCCTCCAGCCTGGACCGCCACAACATGTACCGCCCCCGCCACAGCGCCTCCGCCCTGCGCTGGTCGTCCTCCCTGGAGGCCTCTGCGCAGCAGTGGGCCAACCGCTGCGTGTTTGAGCACCAGCAGGGCAGCGGCCAGGGCGAGAACCTGGCCTGGGGCTACTCCGACAACATCGCCGCCATCGATGCGTACTACGCCGAGAACTCCAAGTACACGTACGGCCAGGCCAACCCGTCCAACTTCCACGAGGTCGGCCACTTCACGCAGGTGGGTGGTCATGTGGGTCGGGTAACAGATGGGTGGACACGCTGCATGTTTGGTGTCGGGGCTATATTGTCGACTAGTCCAGGTTTGGGACGTGGGACACTTGACGCAAGTGGGGAAGCTGGGGTTTGACGGGGTAAGGCGTATGGGAAGGTGCATGCAGGGGATGTCGGTCAGCACTGGCAGGGCAGATCGATTGCAGGTGCCCGAACGCCGGAATGGCTTGAGGGACGCGGGTAGAGGCCGGCCCTATGCGGATCTGATGTGGGTCGGCAACTGCATGGGATCAGCAGCCTCCTCACCCGCTTAAAACACTCAATGCGGTTTCTGACAAAGGTCATGTCGAAGGGCACTTGCCTGTGATCACGGTACGTCGTGCACACTTTATTAGCCCGTCTGTTATCATCAAGCATTGTACACGTAATGCCGTGCAGATGGTGTGGCTGGCTACCACGGACCTGGGCTGTGCCGTGGCCTACTGCAACGGTGGCACCCCCTTCCACGTGTGCCGGTGAGTGTCAACCCACAGAGTGCACCCCGTGCGGCTTGCGTTCATCCCTGCAGTTTCTAGTTTAACCACACAGACAACACCGCTTTTTTGTAATATAATCTCGCGAGCTCCACTACTGCTTTGGCACGCAGCCGGCCAGGCCGCATGCGACTGCATCCAACAGCCACCACCCCTATACCGACATGCCCTTCCCCCTCCCCTTCCCCATCCCTCACCAGCTACTACCCACCGGGCAACGTAGCTGGCCAGTACGCGCAGAACGTCCGTCCGCCCTCGTACCGCCGGAGCGTTGCCGAGAGCGCTGATGCCCACGCCACCGCCCAGGTGTAGGCGGGTGGGCCGTGAGTGCCTGGCCCCTGCCCCATTGGGCACAAGACCGCAAGCCTGCCGGGGACACGCCCCCATAGCGAAGCCGATCGTCGCTGTCAAAATTGTAGGGCTTGAGTATTTGTTCGTGCATGGGCTCTGTCGTTCGCGTGTTCGCGTTTCGACTTCCCGGCCAGTGCGGGGACGTCTTATGCTGCTGAGGAGGCGCCTTTGCGTCAACACAAGAGCTTCATTCATACATTTACTAAACTGGTGCGTGTCAATGGGGCTCGCGTGGTCGCTGAACTTGAGCTTAATGCTGTAGTGCCAACGGCCAGCTGTCAGGGCCTTATGACGTCTGCCCATGCATGGAAAGAGCATTACGGAAGAGCGTGGCACTCGTCCCGAGAACAGCATGGATCAGCGACCATCCCAAGCTGTGTGCAAGGCCATTGAGCACGTGTACAGGGCCCTACCAGTCAGGGGTTGAACCTGGTCGAACACGCACGTGGTCCTTGGCAACTGCCCATGACGTTGGTGTACTGCTCTCACGCCTTAGGGCTGCGCAACGGCTGCCATGCTAACCTGTACACTATCTACTGTTATGTAACATGCACAGCGCGTTTAAACTGTGTATGAGCCAAACGTGACACATTTACAACGTGACCGGTCCAGACCAGTCATCCTTCAAGGTGTAGGGACAGCGACCGCCGTCAGCCGTCCCACACTGTGTTGCCGTACTCTGGGCTACGGAACACCATGCCTAAATTGCTATCCTAGCATGCGGTAGCCTGCAGCCTAGCCGCATGTCAGAACGCGCTTGGGGGTACAGGGCCACAATGATCCAGCTCAATGGACTCCATGGCAATGGCCGTCGCACGCACGATGCCTGCACTGGGCACCATTGAATGCTCCACAGCGCAATGGCACTGGCGCGCAGGGAAAACATAAGCACGCAGCTGGAAAGAACCAGCCTTGGTGCCAAAGTACCGTTGGCACGATGCATCTCATCTGCAGCACCAGCGCTACCGGCACACGCACGTCATCCACACAGCACCACTAGTCAGAGTCTGACGAGTCAGCCTCCTTTTTCTCCTTCTTGTCCTTTTTGGACTTCTTCTCCTTCTTATCCTTTTTCTTATCTTTCTTATCCTTTTTCTTATCCTTCTTATCCTTCTTCTCTTTGCTCTTAGGCGCCACCGCCCCGCCGGCCAGCTGCACGACCCCCGGTGTCCCGCCCTCAGCAACTGCTGTCCCCGCCGTCCCCGCCGTCACCCCCTGCGTCGCCGCCGCCTTCAATCCCGTCCCCCCAGACGCCTGCGCCCCTGCCATTGCCGCTGCTGGCGTCCCCGCCACGCCCTTATCCTTCTTCTTCTTCTCCTTGTCCTTCTTCTCCTTTCTCCCCTCCTTCCCGCCCGCTGCCCCTTGCCCCTCCGCCTGCGCCCCCACGCCGCCACCAACTGCCCCCGCCGCCGCCGCTGCCGCCGCTAACCCGAAGCCTGCTCCCCCTGGCGCCGCCGGCCCCGCCCCAACGCCCGCTGCTGCGATGGCGACCATTGTGGCGTCCAGGCGGGCCAGCGCCGCCTCCTCGTCTTCGTCGATGCCGGAGGCGGCGGCCGCCGTAGCCGCCGCCGCCACCGCCACCGGGGCGCTGGTGCGCGCGAGCGTTAGCCGCCGCGTGATGGGGGCGGCCTGCGGGCAGGAAAGGGCGTGCATGCATGCATGCATGTCAGTGTGGGACTCATAGTCGGTCCGTTCGGTGGTGGCCCGCCATGGGGCTGCAGGAGTGTAAATGCAGAGCGGTGCGCAAACGGGCTGTGGTGTGAAGCAGGGCGTGTCCGACACCGTCCGCACGTGAGCACCCTGGCACGCCGCTGAGCTTGGTAAGGTGTAGACGCCCGGAACGCACATCGCATAGCAACCAGCGCTTGGCGCGTGCTAATGCCCTGCTGCCGCCCACCTGCGCCGCGCCGTCGCCCTGCTGTTGCTGTGCCGTGGGGCACACCGCCACCAACTGGTTGGCCACGTCCCCCGACTCCTGCAGCAACGTGTACGTGGTTCCTGGCGGGGGCATTGTGTTATGGATGGCGGGGAAAAGCATCGTTCAGAGTTGGATGTTACGAGGGCTGTGGCATGCAGTGCAACGAGCATTGTGTTATACTGCGGACGGTGTGCTGTGCCGAATCAAGCAGCGTGTACGTGGAGCCCGGCTAGTACTGGTATGGGTCTGGATTGCGGGGGGCATGTGCGACGTGCAAGCTGTCAGGGAGAACCAGCCCAGCAGCACAAGATGCTGATACCTGTAAGCGGGTCCACACAGGCAGCACGCACCAAACCTTTCCGGTAAGCGTGGTGCCCGCCTGCCAGATTCAAGGTGCCTGCAGTCTCCAAAGATGCCACCCTACCACGACGAACGCCCCGCTCCATCCCCTGTCGTCGCGTAACGTGGACACCGTATGTGGCTACCGTGTGCGCTCACCGTCCCTATCGCTGAAGCTGCCCAGCTGCAGCATGTTGGGTCCACTGGCGGACACGGCGCCACTCCGCAGGTCCAGCTCCAGGCTCCCCGCGGCTGCCATCGCCTGCATGGCCTGCACCAAAGCACAGCAGGAGTGCGTATGGGTGCAAGGCACGCACAATCTTCTGCCACGTGCAGCTTAATCAGCATTAGCATCAGGCGCGCTTGCGGCAGCCGAGGCATAGAGAGGTGAAGGTTAGACAGGTGCCACGGGACAGGCCGGTTCCCCGGCGCCGTGGCAATGCTGCCCGCCTGCCCCCTTCCTGGTGACCTAAAGCTTCAGGGGATAGTAACTACATCATAAACAATCTGATCCACCCGTCAGGCCTCTCAAGCGTGAGCTCCTGCTTGACCAACCTTGGCGGTTGGTAGCTGTATGAGCCACAGCTCCTGTCGCCCTGCCTCCACCTCCTCCGGGTCAATGACACAAGGCTGCCGCACTGGCGCAAAGCCGTCCGGTATGGAGACTCTGCATTCAGGAGGCATTGTCACAGAAACTCTGGTTGGATAGCTGCAACCTAGTGCTGAACGTCCGCCCCATGGGGCGACCGGGTGACAGGGGAGGGGCTCCGGGGTGTCCTTAGCGCGGTGCACCTCGCCGGCACGCTCGACGGCCAGCTTTTCCGCCCTCCCAGGATGCAGCTGCTCACCCTCGACGTTTTGCTGGTCGCTCATCTACTTGGAAACGGACTTGGGGCTGCTGCGCCGGCGGCGCATTCGTGTCAGCGGGCGCGCCGGCATCAAGTCCATCGCCAGACGAGTGCTTCCGTTTCTTCTTTGAGCTATCCGATTTGTCTTTAGGCATGGTTGAAGCTTTAGTGTTGCGACGGGAGGTTGGTACCAGAGGTGGAGCACACTAAGTAAGGTGCAAGTGGGAGAATTCGTAATCAAGCTTCTACACATAATGATGAGTTACCGTGGCGAGCGCAGTCCAGCTGCATATCGCAACGGTACTAACGGCAACGGCAACAACAGCTCCGAGCGGGGAACGACTGGGCCGCGCGCCTGGTTGATTATCAGCTAGGCGTTCAGGTAGTATCCTTGCCTGACGAAAACATCCTCCGTGTAGAAGTGGAAGCTGGCCTCGCAAGGGGTGGCGATGGCGCACGCACACCGAGTCCATCCCTCGCGACAAGGGTCATTCCGACAAGCTCAATATCAAGGTCCATGCATAACTAGGCAACTACAGGCGCGGCTCACAGCCCTGCCACGGCCGCACCCTGGGAGGCTCGTAGTCGCTTCAGCAGGAACACATGAACCAGCGCCACCTCTCCCCACCCACACGTCGCTCGGGCCGACCCTCGTACAGCAAGCTGACAAGCCCGCGGAGCTCCGAGCTGCATCATTCTTGCGTGCCATCAGCTTTTACAAGTATCCCGAGGGGAGAAGCGAGTTTGCTGCCAGGGTGGGTTAGGGACATGGGCATGTGAGGGACCCCAGTTGCTCGTGAGTGGGGGTGCCGGCATAAGCTTTGGACTCGCAGCAGAGGGTTGCAATCAGGCATGCACAATCGGATTCCTCATGCACAATCTCGTGTTAGGTCGGGCAAGCCTTGTGCGCAACAAGCGCAGCGAGTCGTGCTCCCATACTCCCAGTGGAGCCCCTGCCGTCACCTCAGCGTCCACGTGATCCAATACCAACGTGAGCACGCATGACATGTTGGTTGTGTTCAAAGTGGTCGCGTAAACGTTCACACGGCCATCTCCTTGTCCCCATAAGTCACCCACCAGAGCACCACGGCCTGTTGCCTGTTGACACGTGCTGCCCTGCTGCCCCTGCCGTCACAGTCGCACCGACAGATGAAGACTGACAGCGAGTTCGAGTCAGTCACGGCAAAGATACAAGGTGCGCGCTTGTGCAGTGGCAGCGGCAGCAGCAGCAGCGGCAGCGGCATGCTGGCACCTTGCCACAGGAAACATGCCGTGGCCCGGCGGGAGCACACATGCGCTTTGTGTTTAGCAGGGTTGATATGCGCCCAAGTTGACGGCACGCGCCACGTCGGCCACGGCACCCATCAATACACCAAGCCGAGCAGGTGGTGCACCAAACATGATATCCCATGCGCAATCTCCCAACCGCCAGGGCGGGACGAGGCGTACAAGGACATGGACGTGACGTGCTTCGTTGCCGTGGTGGAAGACCTCGAGGGGACAGAAGCCACCATCACCGCCACCAGCAGCAGCAACTCCTCGACTGGCGCCATGGATGGTGCGCTCGCCGCCCTGCGCCAGGGCCTGGACCCGCTGCTGCAGCTCCCCGCCGGGCCGTCGGGGCCGGGGCGGTTGGTGGTTGGGTCGTTGGATGTCAACGTTGGGCACACGCTGCCGTCGGAGGAGCTCATCGGCCGCCTGCCGCAGGTGTGCGCTCCGCGCTGGGGTCCCGGCCAGCCGGCGCTGCGTTGCGGTGCCCTCTTTGCACACCTGCACGGGGGTGATACACTGGTGGGGTAATGGTGGCCGTTCTGTCTTGCAGCAAGTGGAGCAGTGTGCTTGACGTGCGGCTGATGCATGCTACACACTGGCCGAGTTACCAGAAGTGTTGGTGTGCAGGAGGATGCCCGGCGGCGGCGGGCCTACCTGTCCAACGTGTGCGTGGCGCCCGCAGCCCGGCGGCTGGGCGTGGCCCGCCGCCTCATCCAGCACGCCGAGGGCTTCCTGCGGCAACAGGGTGCGTGGAACGCGCATTGCGGGCAACAGGACTCTTGCATGGTTATGTCCTGGAAGCTTAGTTGCAGAACCCTCCTCCTGGCGGGCGTCGCGCGGAGGCATGTGCGTGTAGCGTGTCTGTGGGCCGTACTTTGTCGAGCCATGTCGGCCTTGGCTCCCGGCGCCGCCCCGTCCAAGTCCTGCTGCCATGCGCCCCCAATCTTGCACCTGAGTGCCCCATACCCTGCTAACGCATGTAAGCCGCGTTCCCCCTTAACGCTGTCCCTGCTCCAGGCTCCGTGCAGTGGCTGTACGTGCACGTGGTGCACAACAACGCAGCTGCCGTGGCGCTGTACCGGGACGCCATGCAGTTCCAGGTGGGGGGCTCCTTGCGTCAGTGGCTGGGTGCCCTTGAGTTCCCCCTTGCTCGCGCCCTCCTGGTGCACACCCGTCAGCGGCATGCATCGCTCATTCGGGAGCACCGTGCCCAGGGCGGGTTGACATACATGGGTCGGTGTGAGCTGAAAGACCTGTGTGCCTGTGTTTAGCGTACCTGCCTCGCCCGTTAGTCCCCGGGCCGCAACCGCACTCTGCACAAGAGCGGCCTAGGTCTAAAATGCGTTGTTGCGGTGCGCCTTTGCAGGTCGAGCAAGTCGAGTCTGAGGCCACGGCGCGCGCACTGCAGCGGCCACGCAGGATGCTGCTGGCTAAGGCGTTGTAACAACAAGGGCCAGGCAGAAACGCCTCGGGGCGGGGTGCCGTACTGCAGTTGGTGTGCCGAATCCGTCGTTACACGCGCCCCTTGCAAGGTGGCGCAGTTCTTAGAGGGTCCGATGCCCTCTGCACATATTGCGTGGATAAATTCCATCAATCAGCGGTCATGTAGGATGTTGCAATGCATCATGACATGCCAGCTCGAGCTCCCCACGTGGGAGACCTCGTACCCTTGGTCAACATCCACACATCACAACACCCTGCCATGCATGCATGCGTGCATTATGATGCATCACGGTTATCACGTTTGTCCATTTGGTGTCACCAACCTGGACGGCGTTGATGCAAATGTAAATCAGCTATGTCGCAAAAGCACGAAGCCAGTCCAGACAGGTCCCGGCGTCCAAGCAGTCCAGACTGAACAAATGAGTAAGCCGCACCAGCAACAGCGAAAAAGAAGAGCAAGCAGCGCCCCACAGTGTGGGGAGTATATGCACGGTCATGCTCACTACATGTTAGTGATGCCTCTGAGTTGCTCCTGGCAGCAGCGTTGAGCCCCACAAGGTCGCAGTGGGCACATGCGGCACGCGCACCGAGCAGTCAGGCACGCCAATGACGGCGCAATGTCCTAGACTGCCAGGGTGCTGCAGATGGCCTTCCAAGCCCTTATTTCCCAGTACCCACCCGTCTTATTCTCGCCGTGCATATCCCATGCAACGGCGCCTGCTTATCTATCTGTTCCGTTCCCAGTGCCTAATGCCACCATACCGTACCCGGTCAGCACACCGCGTCCCCAACAGTCCAGACATGCTGCCTGGTCCCTCCCTCTGTAGCCGCTGAATCGCAGAGCCAAGAATGTACCCGTTACCTAACTACCGAGGTAACTAAAACTAACGCCGCGTGCGCCGCTGCTGGTGTTGCTGAGCCCGTCGTGAGGCAGCCGATGCAGCCAGCTCACAGCTCAGGAGACTCGTCAGCCACCTGCCAGAGATCCCCAGCATCCAGCCTGCAAAGCAGGAAACGAAGAACGGGGTGCGGCCTGCTTAGTCGACTAGACTCGGACAGAAGCAAAGCGGCTTGCAAGCAACCTACCCGCCACGGCAAAGGTAAGCTGCGCAATCAAAGAGGCGCAGACGCACGTGAACGTGACCCACCGTGGCAAAGGTGACGGTAGCTGCACGGGAAGCTTCCGGCGGCACACGCCTGCCTGGGCACCCCTGCCCGGCACACGCTCCCCCTGCTCCACACTACCCCCCGCCCCACATCGCCACCGCACCCACCATTCGAGCTCCTCCTTGTTGTACGGCCAATACCCGGAGCGGGCGCGGTTGCGGTTGATGCACTCCATATCGCCCGTGCGGCACATCTCACAGGCGCGGCACGACTTGCGGCAGGCGCCCAGGCCACCGTTCTCGCCAGCCATGTAGTTGCGGTTGCGCTGGCACTCGCCGGCGGCGGCCCACTCCCCGCAGCGGGGGTGCGAGTCCTGGCAGAGGCTGGGGTCGGTCTCGTAGTCCTTGACCTGCTGCACGCCGCCAGCAACCTCCTGGGGGCGGAAGGGGATGTCGTGCATCTGCGGGGCGAACGCACGGGCGGGCGAAGGAGGGAGGGACGGGGTCAGAACAGAATTGCCGGCTTCTGAGGTGCACAGAAAGCAGAAAGCTGGGATGCAGAGGACCGGTGACCTGGGATCCCACTTGCACACAGCTACTGACCCACACGGCCGCCTTACGACAGCCACACAACCACACGGCGCGCATGCACCCCCGCCGAGTGCCAATCCATTATACCTATAAGCCTTGCACGGTGCTGCATGCACATGCATCCATGCATGGCCCGGTGACCGGCCGCGTGGCCGAGGTCGTGCACAGCAAGAGTCTGCAGTGGGTTTGCACAGGTGCAGCACACGCAAGACGGCACGAGACTCACCCAGACGGGGGCGGCCCACTTGATGCCCTTGATGACGGGGCAGCCGGTGTGCATGGAGGCGGGGTCCATGGTGTTGTTGGGGTAGAACGAGTAGAAGAGCACGGCGTCGCCGGCCTTGGGCTTGGCCGCCACGTGTCCACGAGCACACTCTGACACGGCGCCCATCTTCTTGGGGGTCTCGGGGTCGTACCACACCGAGTTGTGGGGGAACGCCGTCTCGCCGCCCTCCTCCACGTCAGACAGGTACATGAGGAAGGTGGCCAGGCGCCACTTGGGGCCGGGCTCGGTGGACTTGTCGCCAGAGTCGTAGTGGGCGCCGTAGGTCTGGCCGTGGGCGTAGCGCAGGACCTGGGGCGCATAAGGGAGGCGGGGGGCGGGGGGCCGGGGGCACATGGAGGCTTGAGAGGGGTGGTGCGGAAAGGAAATGAGACAGGATCGTGGGCTGAGGGCTATGTTGGCTGTTCGGCCTGATAGCAAGAGGCATTGGGGCGGCAGCGGCAAGTGGCAAGGCTAGGTTTCTTATGATGTCAGTTGTGTAGGGCCAGGCTGGGGCTCTGGCACGTGGCAGGGGCGGGGGCTTGCACAACGGGTACCAGGGCTCGGGCTCGCACCTGAATGTCCTCCTGGTGATCAACAGGAAGGTGCGTCCACAGGGAAATGCGCTTTTCTATGCGCGTGATGACGGGGTCCTCCAGGCGGCGGATAAACATGCCATAACTGGTTCGGATGTCGTCCACTACCCCCTCGCCGTTCTGTCCGACAACGGTCGAGCGCCGGATTTTGGGCGCCGCGAGCTTGATGATATGGGCACGCTCAGCCTTGGTCAAGAAGTTGTGGAAGTAGTAGGCACGGGGGTGCAGGCCCACTTGCTCAACCCAAGGCGTTGCATCCTCATCGAAGCCCTCCTTCTGGGCTGAGTGGTGCTGCGGGCGGGAATAGAGGGGGGCATATGGGGAGCCTTAATCATAAAGTGTTCTGGAACAGGCCACCGCGCTTGCCACTTGACACGTGCGCCGCCCGTCCCGTTGTACATGACTTGTCCGTAACGGCCCAGGTGAGGAGTTCACGCCGTTCAACCCCACCCACCATGACCAGTGCCGAATCCTTCATCTTGTCTGGCAGACCGCCCCATCCGGCTTCTTGCTTGGTGTCTGTAGCAAGAGCAGGCGCAGTGTTCACGAGGCGCATGGTATTTGTCACCACACCTCCTAATGCGCGAGGCAGCATTTTACGGGCCCAAGAGACTGTTAGACTTACTTGCTGCAGACACCACCTGCTGCAGGAGCAGCAATGCTGTAAGAGCGAGGAGCCGCATGGTGGGAAGACGACACAACGGCGTAGCTATTGGGCAAATGCCAGTGACAGTAATGTGTTTACGTGCTAGCGTGCAAGATATATAAGCTGAGGGGCAAGCTGTCGCAGCTATAAGGCAGCAGCAGGTCGGGACGCCCTTTTATGCATTTGTGCCGGACAGGACGCTAGGACGCCCGGTACATAGGTACACCCAGCTCCCGCCCGCCAACTGACAGGTAACGAGCAACCCCAATACATAAAATGTTACATGGTGCTGTGTGGAATGCATGCGAGTTCACACCGCGCATTGCAAGGCCTCGTCGCTTAGAACTCCGAAACGCCCGTTGAAACCGCCACGACCCAAAGCAAGTTGCCGCCCATGTAGGCACATGAGCATGATTAAATTACAAACCCAGAGGGGTAAGGGTACCTCGGTCACCGGGGCCTCTCAATTCCTTCCGACGGAAGTTCGTTCCTTCCGACGGGATGGCGACACCCCGACAACTTTACCTGACATTGTATGCGACAGGATGGTGCCAGCTTGCGCAATTTAGGTGGGGGGCATCCCTGCCCAGTCAGCTCAAGACGCCAGCAAGTCCTCCTCGGCTGGCGCACACGGGCCGACACGTGGAGACATGTGCGACGTGTGTGCCGCCGGCACGCTGGCCATCTCGCTGCATGTCTGGCGAGCACACGGTAACTTGCCCGTGAATCTCTGAGTACCACGCCGGCTACTCAACAGAGGACCGTGTGCAGTCATGCGCGCCGGTGCTGTATGTGTGAACACGGGTGGACACACCAGCACGGCGTCCTACGGTACCGGTACCTGGCGCACTTGGCTTGTTCCTTGCTCAGCAAGTAGCTGACGCCCCAATTTTCCCTTTCCAAGTTCGTCGTGCCCACGCTCATCCTATCCAGATGTCTGGCGTCTCGACGTCCTGTGCTTTGCAAAACCAATGCACGAGCGTTTGCACGTGTTACGTGAAACGCCTTAAAAGAGAGCTGACGAAGATGCTCAGCAGTGCTAGCAGCGGGTGATTGCAATGCTGGCAGATGCTAGCGGCATACATCTGAGATGTTGTTGGGCCTTAGGACTGGGTCGTCGGGCCCAGGCGTTGGTCACCTTGTGTTACATTCCAGGCAGTGAGACCGCCCGGCCACACCTTTCAGCAGGTAGGGAAGCAGGGGAGCTGCCCTGCCAGGACATAACTGTGCATAGCACCGCTGTTGTACAGCAAGCAGCCCGGAAATGCCCAACCCTTAAAGGGGCAAAGTGTAGCCCACAGCACTAAAACAATGCAAAGCAAGTCAGGCCCATGCGCCCCGGCCCAACAGGCGCCGCCAGCAACTATCAGCTGGCCCAGGCTGGCCCCACAGCTTTTCCTGTTGGCATTCACACGTGCAGCCTTCAGAAGCAAAACCACATTCAGAAGTAATCAGCGCACTGGCGAGGTCACGGTGTGGCCACGGCTGCTTTGTCTGGTGCCAAGCCTGCTGCATGGGAAAGGCACCTGGTGCAGGGGAGCCCTGGGTTGCGGGCCCAGACAACGCCACGACGACATCCGTTACTTGAACACCCAAGAACACGTCGAGCAAGCTTGCTAGAGGAAAACAATTCACCTGCTGTTCTCGTTGCGCTTTTGTCGCAGGCCAGCAGCCCTGCTTAGACATCTCTCCCGATACGAGCCGCTCATCTTGAGTGGTCTGCTGTGCCGCGGGTGCTAAGAGCGCAAACACGCGACCAACCCGATTGCCTGGGGTGATAGCCGCCCTGGCCATCGATATTGCTTGATCTACCGGATCTTAATTCTACACAGCGAGAGACGAGAATTGCATCACTCCAACACCAACCTCGAACTTAACCCAATCCCGTCGCCTGACTAATAATTGGAAGAAATGCAGCTACAAAAGCGTGCAGTGAATGGACGGTTTAGCCGGGCAGCGCCTAGGCCCTTGCTCCGCTTGCCGCGACAGGCCGGGGCTCTCCGGCACGCCGATTCGGGGGCCACTTGCAAACTAGCGGAACTGGCACCAACAATTGCTTCGCAATCTGGAGAGTTGTCGCGGCGCGGAGAGCTGTCGCTCGCACCCAAGGTACTCAGTTGGCATAACTGTCCTGCATCCGAGTATGCAGTGACTCGTGGACTACGACGCTTCACGCGCCAACCCCGGAAACTCACGCAGGTATCGGAATTGGGACAATTGCTACCTAGCAGCTCGGCGACAGCCATGGCAGCAGCGGGGCTCTGCGCTGCGTCGCTCCTGTGGGGACTGCCTGCTGAGGCCGTGGGGCCAGCTGCGGATACTGCTGCGCTATCAATCCCAGGTAGGACCCGGTAGAGACTATCGAAGGAGGATCTTAGAAGTCTCACACGGGCTTGTCATGGTGAATGGATATGGAAGATGCCGGTGATGGCTCTTGGGCCGCCTCCGTGGGCCCCAAGTGGCTCCTTTGTGGCTCTTGGGCTGGCCCGACGCAGCTTGTGCTCGTGTGAACTGGTAGGACATGGGATGACAACGCATATCGAGCGACATGCTCCCAGGCGCGCAGCGTGCCGGCAGGTGCGTGCTGCGCCTGGCCCGTATGCCGCCTCGCACTGCTGCACTGCAGCCGCTGCCGGCCAGTCCGCCACCCTGCCGCCTCTCACTCTGCCCCCCATCAGCAGCTCCCACGAGGAATCTGTACACATTACTTCCCCAATACCATGAAATTCAAGCAGCTCCAGCTTTGCCCGTCCCCATGTGGCCCCGCGTGCGCAGGCATCGTGGGCGACTCTCCCCTGCGCGAGGGCTTCGTGTCCGGCTTCCTGCTCATCTTCTTCTCGGAGATCGGCGACAAGACGTTCTTCATCGCGCTGCTGCTGGCGCTGAAGCAGCCCAAGGGGCTGGTGTTCACCGGCACCTTCGGGGCGCTGGCGGTCATGACGGTGGTGTCGGTGCTGCTGGGCCAGGTGCGGGACACGCCGTGTGGATGTACGACAAACGTGAAGCACGACTGAAGTGTAGTACGGCAAGGTGCCTTGCTGTGTGGGAAGCCCGATGGGCACAGCTGCTGCGGCACGCTGGCTGGAAGCCAGGTGCTGCACGCGGCTGCGATGGCGTATGGGATGAGGGCAAAGGGGCGTCGTACGCGCACGTGCATACTGGGGCCCTGGCGCGGGGGCAGGACCGCGGAAGCGGCTGGCATTATGGCAACGGCGCCTGTGCCGCAAATCCCTCGGCCGCGTGTTGAGTCCAACATGGGCGGGCTCGGGACTAGACGCTGGGTGTACAGGCAGTATTGTATCGAAGCATTCGGGCACTCGTCCGATGCATCACCCACTACATGCACGCCAGTGCGTCTTGTCCCCCGATGGAATGCATACGACTGAACCCTGGCCCACGTAGCACTAGGCTGCTAGCTCCCCACTGATAGCCGTGCTGTCCCACATCCACATCCATACCTTCTCACCTATCTCACCTGCCCTGCCACCTTTCTTTTCATTGTCCTTGTCATGTCTGCTTTTACCCCTCTTTACTTAACCTGGCCGGCGCCGGGCCGCTGGCACCCGCTCGGCCTGGTGGCCATGGACTGCATGGATGGGTGTGGGTCTGGGCGCTGGATGCTGGTCGCTGCTGGGGTGCTTGCTGTGGGCTGTGGGCTGTGGGCTGTGGGCCATGGGCGGGTGCACGCTAGGCACTCGAGGTGAGCAGGTTGGAGTCGTCCATGACCCCAGCCCGCACTCCCTCTCCACGATCCTGGGCGCTGTGGAGTTGAAATTGCCGCGAACCATAGCCCCCAATGCCTCCAAACTATCTCAGCACCTGCTGCTCCACCAACCCGCCCGCCTTGCCAATCTCGCCCCATCCCCAAGCGCCCCACTAGCTGGACTTATGTCTTACGGCCCAGCACCGCGTGCTGACGAACCTAACCCCCGTTCCCCTTCACCCAACCAGCCCAGGTGCTACACCAGGTTGCTTTCTGCCACACGTAACCGCAGGGCCCTGCGCTGCCCGCTCTGCCAGCCCCAACCCCGCCCCGTGCCCCTTCCCCACTCCCTGCACACTGTGCCGCGTGCGTGTGCTGACACTTTGCTCGTCCGCCCCGCGCCCCCAGGTGCTGCACCAGGTGGACGAGCTGGTGCCCGGCGGCGGCGGCAAGCTGCCGTACGACGACCTGCTAGCGGTGGCGCTGCTGCTGTACTTCGGCATCAAGACACTGCGGGTGGGTCGTGACGCGGACACTGAGCAACCGGAAGAGAACCTGGTGGTCCGTGAGATTGGTGGGCGGGCGAGGGTGCAACTCAGTACTTTGGTGCAAAGCTTGTGCCGGTGGTGGCGCAGCGGGTGGGAGCCGTCGGAGCAGCTGCCTTGAGTTACTGGTGTTGCGGCGCTTTGTGGCGTGGCTTGGCCTCGGTGGTCCTTGCAACCCAGGCGCAAGTTGCACGGTAGCAAGGAGACAGCGTGGAATGGGCTCGCTGGGTCGCGGTAGCACAAAGACGTTTACCTACCCGCTCTCTTACACCAGCACGATCTCCCTGCTGGGAGCCTTCGCTAGTATATTAGCTACTGCCCCCCAAAGTCTTTTGCGTAATATGAGCGAAAGCTTGTGGCACCGAGGGCCAAACGCTCTTACATGGATAAATTGGCTTGAGTGCGCCGTTTTGCAGGACGCCAAGGATGCTGACGAGAGCGCTGCTGAGGAGAAGGAGGAGGCGCAGGAGGTGGTGGAGGGGCTGAAGGCCAGCGGCGAGGATGCGCTGAAGCTCATCCTCACCACCTTCACGCTCGTGTTCGCGGCCGAGTGGGGCGACAAGTCCTTTCTGGCCACTATCGCGCTGGCGGCGGCGTCCAGCCCGCTGGGCGTGACGGCGGGCGCCGTGGCGGGCCACGGTGTGGCTACGGGGCTGGCGGTGGCGGGCGGCGGCTTCCTGAGCCGCTACTTCAGCGAGACGTTCCTGCAGTACGTTGGCGGCTCGCTCTTCCTCGTGTTTGCGGCTGCCACCGTGTTTGACCTCGTCGAGAAGACCTTGTAATTAGCAACTCTCGGAGCAGTGAAGCGCAGGGCTGGGCTTGTGTGAAGGACAGAGGACAGGGAGGATACGACGCGGGCTCGGAGAAAGGGGTCGTGTCGGGTTGGCACCGGTGTGGTACGTCATGTTTGGGTGTGGGCGGGAGGCTGAAGGCTGCCGGCGGGTGGCTGTTTGCTCGGGGCGCGTGGCGAGCGGCGCATGTCATGGCGTGCCACGTGTCATCGTCCTACCTGGTTGTGTCTTGGTGCGTGCCTGGTTGTGTCACCTGTGGGAGCGCATTTCTCCCGCATTGTGTGGGTTACCATGATGGATGGATGGATGCGCAGGCGCCCAGGCTGCTTTGGCATGGGGGCTCCCACGGTTAAGGCGGCGGACGTGTTGGTGATGGTTGGTGCAGACGCGGCGGGGCAGAACCTCTGCCTACCGGTATTGCGAGGAGCGGCAGCAAGCCGTGCGGCAACAGCGAGCGTAGGGCGACAGCCGACTGCAAGCCGGGAGTAGCTGGGCTGGGCTGCTATGCCCGTGTGGAGCTGCACGAGGGCTGGCGCTGTGTGGGAGAGGACGTTGGCACCGGTAGACGCTTGCATTGACCAAACAGGTTACGGTTGCGAAGTGCAAAGGTTGTGCATATGAGGCGCGTGATCTGGCCTTGAACCGTGTGTGCTGCTGGCGCTTGCTCCATGAACGTCCACAGCAGCTGCGTGCGGGGTGTCTTTGATCAGGTGCGACCTTTGTGTACATGTAGCAAGGGATAGCAGTCGCGGGGTCCTGCATTCCTTGCAAGGCGCGTGGGTACGTAGTTGTGAATTGTTATGAGACGCGGGCGCTTATGGCGAATGGGCGTGCGCCACTCGTCCAGTCGACAGCCACATCGTTTTTGCGCAGGGCCCAGGTGTACCCTGCGTTCACGCCTTGCTCCCGGTGGTGTTGGCTGGACGGTGGCCGCCCTTAAGCATGTAGCTTGTAACATATGACGAATTCCTTTCCCTGCAACTATGTTAGTTTTTGGCTACCATGACAGGGCTGGGACCTGCTGGGACGTGGGGCACGTCAAACGTGACAAGGGTTGCCGTACAGAACCTGGACCAGCTTGTGCCTTGTGCTTTCGTGCACGAAGGCTACCTCCCCATGGTCATGTGGAGCATATTGCCGTGTGGGTTTGCCGGATTTGTTTTGCCTACGTTGCAGCGCTGGCGGTGCGGTCGATCACATGCAGGGGAGATCGCATGGATGTGGCATGGGACTGTCCATGGGGCTACTGGTTAGCGCTGTCAGAACGCACCGCCGTACAACTCGAGGGTACTCTGGGGTATTCAGTGCTAAGGTTGACAGCAGGGGAGTCTCCCCTGGTTGACAGATAGGGTCAGTGCATCAGTGGCGCTTCCTTCGCGGTGGTGCGTGAATTGGCCTGTAGCACCGCCACCCAGCACCACCTGGACCGTGGCTGCCGCAGAGCGAGCTCGTTTACCGACATACGCCAGCTCACAGATACCTAGAGCTTGTGAGCGCTGAGGACAGTGGACACACCATGGGGCCAGCAGGGGGGTTGGCCTCGCCGTTCAGTCGGTTGCTGCAGGAGCAGCAGACGTGTCATGCATGGCACGTTGCCTGCACCGAACGCGCGTCTTTCGGAGCCCTGACAGATACTTACATACCTACATCTACACACCATTTCTCGTTCTGAACAATTAGATCCAATGTGACAATGCCCAAGCCCCGACCAGTCTCCCGGGGACGGCCTGTGGACTTCGCCGTTGCGCCCTGGCAGGACAAGAAAGACAATAGCGCTGCCGACAATCAGCAAGAGCTACAACACTTCGGTGTAGAAGAGGTAGACCTCGTGACCGCGTCAGCGAGGTCCCCATCGGCTTCTGGCGCGCTCGCGGGAGCGGCCTCGCAGCCAAGCCCTGCCGGTGCGACTCCACTTCCGGATCCTGTTGGATCTTCTGGCTGGCTGTCGCGTGGGCTCGCTTCTCCAGGAGCATCACAGCGGCAAGGGCAAGGCGCGCGTGGCGATGGCCCGCGGGACGGGGAGCCCAGGGACGTAGAGGACGTAGAGGATGGCACCCCAGCAGCATCCGCCAGCAGCAGCGACGCAGACGAGGACGATGTCACGGAGGAACCTTCCTGTGAAGCGTTGGGAGCGGAAGGCGTATGCCAGCTGGGCATCACGCCGAGTGGGCAAGGGGTGGGCAACCTGGTGCTGCTGTGCGACGGCCGGCGTGTGTGCTTGGGCCTTGCCACCCGCCGGGTCGGCACCCCACCAACGGACCCGTGCTTCAGCGATGGGAGCATATACCTGATTGAAGCAAGGATCACGAACTACGCAAGCGGGGCGCACCTGGACGTGCTGTGCGAGTGCTCGGGAGGGGACATGGTGCGGCTAGCACCCCCGGAGGCGTGGCTGCTGCACAGCTGCCTGGCCGAGCCCGAGAGCGCCGAGGTGGAGGCCAAGTGCCAGGTGCAGCTCAGCTTCCAGGCGGAGACGCTGCTGAGCGGGGAGGCAGCTGCCGGGAAGCTGCCGGCGGCGCTACGGGGGCGGCAGGATGCCTGCATGTGCATAGGGCCGTGCAGGATGGAGGGGCTGACGTGGGACTTCCTGGGGGCAGGTTGAGGGGCCCCGTACGGCCTGCAGGTGTGAAGCAATGCTGTGCTGGGTGGAACACAGCCTGCTGCAAAACCGTGCACTGGCAAGGGCGGTTGCAAGGGAGATACTTGGTTAGGGTTAGTTAGGGAGTTAGTTTGGTGGGGTGGGGGGAGTGGATTGCAACTGTGGAGTTTTGAGGACGGCAAGAGTCCAGTACCGGCTTGGTGTGCCTGCTGGATTGCAAGAAAGGGTGCGTGCATGTTGACGTGAACGCGTGAGGGCCGTTAAGCGGCCTTACGCTGACAATACATACCACGTGGACGTTGAATGCTGCTGCGCACGAGGTACAACAGGGGTGCAAGGTATCGGACCCTGTAGGAGGGTGCGTGTGCGCATTGGGTCCACCTCGAGAGATGGTGTTGGTCCCAAGGCATCTGACAGCTGTTTACATGCCGCGGTGCATACGCTTACGTACGGCTGCAGCCGCGTTCAGGCGTGCTTACTGCTGTAGCAATGACTGAAGGGACGTCGAAGTAATATTTAGTGCAACGGCACTCTCACACTGTGGCTGGTGTTACTTTTGTCGCAAGCCATTTCTTGGAAGCTCCTGTGCGCTGCGGTTTTGTGTCCTGGCTGGTATGGTGAGCTTCTGGCACCTGGCTCGTGTCAGACGCGGATGAGACATTGTTCACAAGGCGTGCATCGCGTCTCTCATATGTCCACCACGTCCTAGCCCAACCCTTTGGCACAGGGCCGTCTGGGACCCCGCGGTCCGCGGTCCTTTCGCCCTTCATCACCGCCTCGTGCCGCATGCCATGCAACGTGAAACCCTTTCGCTCAGCGTACAAGGGGGTGATACAGCCTTCCGCACGCCCTCAAAACACACGTGCCGGTGCCCGCACCACTCTCTCCCGCTTCTGTCTCTCCCGGCTTGTGGATAACTACAGCGCCTCACGCCGGCATGACCCACAACGCTTTCCGCAGGCGCGCCAGGTGCAGGGCGGCTGGCCCACACAGGCCCAAAATTGCCCTCAGCACCAGCAGGCGGCACCAGCACACGGGGACGACACCACGCCCCTCCACTGCCTCCACCCTCCGACAACCCCTACCGCGCCCCAGCCCCGTTGCTGCCCCTTGCAGCACAGCTGCCGGCGCGCGACTATTCCTGATACTGCAGCTACTGCTCATCTACTCATTAGAGATGCTGCCCCACCGGGCCGAGCAAAGCACGTGTGCCAATCGCTAAATGCGCATGGCGCGTCGCTTTGTTTAGGCGATGGCGAAGGAGCAGTCGGGGAACTCCACGCGGGCCTCCTCGATGGTGTGCTTCACCTCCTCGTCCTGCCAGTAGTTGATCAGCTGGGTCAGGCGGTTGAGCAGGATGATGCGGTCCCTGCAGCGCATCAAGAGACGCGAGCACATGTCAGCAACGCACGCTGGCCTTGTACTGCGAGCACCAAGCCGGACACGACGAGCGTCCAGCCGTACAGCAGGTAAGTGTCGTACAGTGAATACTAGTCGGGGGTTCACAGCGACTAGTCAAACACACGCTAGCTGTTCCTCCACTGGAGCCTACGCCATGCTCTACTGCAACGCTCAACTCAGGCTGCAATATGCCTCACAGGGCACGCCCCGGTGCGCGAACATCCAGGTGCGCTTCGTGCCCCAGTCCTCTCAATGCCACCATCAATATCTCTATGCTATTCTCAGCCGGAACCACCGCACCAAGATCCAGGTGCGCTTCACCATCCCGCACTATACGGCCTGTCCCACATGCCAAACGCGTCACCTCCCAGGCACACCCACCGCTCCGAGATCCAGGTGCGCAGCTCCAGCTCCTGGCGCAGCTCGTCCCAGGCGTCCTGGCGCGGCCAGAAGTAGTACTCGGTCAGGGGGCTCACCTGGCCCTGCAGCGGCGAAGGCAGAGAGGCGGGGTAAGCGTCAGAATGATTTCACAACCGCTGCACGGAAGTCACCAACGAGGCGATGAGGCGGGGGCGCAGCGCCGCCTGCCTAGCATGCAGTCGGAACCTGTAAGACGCCATTGGTGCACTGAAGCTGGAAGAGGGTTCGCGCGCCCACAAAGTGGTGTGGCGTCATGGAGGGCCGCCGTGTACTGCGTGCTCCGGGGTGTGCACGCACTATGCTCACCCTGGAGTACACCTGGTCGATGGCCACGGCCAGGTTCTTCTCCATCCACAGGATGTTCAGGCGGAACTCCGGCAGGGGGATGTTCTCGTCCCTCTTGTTGGAGAAGAAGTCAACGTTGATCTGGTCCCAGTCCTGCAGCACATTAGTTGATAAGAACGTCAGTGACACTGGCGCAGGGCCACGAAAGCGCACCTGAGTTTCCAACCGAACCGAACCCGAAGACCGACAACACATGCCCGAATAAACTATGAGAAGCAGTCCAATCGCAACATTCCCGCTGCAGTCCCTTTCCCCTTTCCCTACACCATGCACCCGCAAACGCAATGGCATGCCGTGATGCCAAAGGCGCACCACACCCAGGGCCCCTGAGTCCAGGGGCCGCTTCCTCTTGGCAGCGTGGCATGCCGCCGACTCGCGGCTCCCATGCCGTACGGCCAGCTGCCACGTGCACGTGTCCCATGCACTACAGGAGCGTAATGTTATCCCATTCGCTCGAGCAGCCGGCTCGCGCCGCACCTGGGGCAGCAGGTTTCGGAGCTCGCCCTTGCTGAGCTTGTAGGGGGCGATGGCGGCCTTGTCGTCCGCCGACAGGGGGCGCTCCTCGTAGCGGTCGCTGTTCATGGCGGGCACGAAGTCCTCCAGCTCAACCTGCAACAGCACAGGCAAGCGCTTCGTTGTAGATTGCGCATAAAGGATTAAAACGCATGGCAGCGCATGGTAGGGCAGAGCAGAGAGGGCTGATGGGGTGGGAGATGCTGCAAGGCCCATGGGTATCCGAGCGCCGGCTGACATGCTAGCTGTGACCACCAGTGACCACATGGACTGCAGAGGCTGCATGGACGTTCTGGCACCCCCAGTGGCCATGTAGCCGCTACTCGAGCTGCCGATTGTCCATGGGTTACAGCCTCCTGTACACCGTATCGCATCCAGGCGCCCATGACGCAGGCCAGCAGTGGTCAAGGCACAGACCTCGCTACTGAAGCGGCCTGCCCCACTCCACGCCCACAACCATGCTCTTCTTCTTCTTCTGCTGCTGCTTCGTGGAGCTACACTGTTACTTGTTGTCCCTGCTGCTGAGCATAACGCAGTGCGCGGCACGCTCAGCGCACCTCGTCCAGCTCAGCCTCCGGCAGGGCAGCGGCCAGGCTCTCCAGCTGCTCCGCATCCACTTCACCGTCAGCCAGCTTGCGGGCCAGCAGCTCCTCCAGGGCCCTGGAGGCCTCCTCCTTCGACTCAGCGTCCTCGTCCATCTCAGCGCCGACAGCAGCGGCAGTCAGGGCATCCACGTCCTCCAGCAGCTCGGCAGCCTCAAGACCGGCCAGCAGGTCGGGGTCGTTCTCATCAACGACGAACTCCTCATCGCCGTCATCAGCAGCGGCAGAGGTGTAAGCAGCGTTGACATCATCGAAGAACTCCTCGTCCTCCACCAGCTGAGCGTTCACATCGGGGACAGCCTCGGTCGCCTCCTCCTGCATATAGCAGGACGACCACGGAGACACAAGCCCCGAACTGTGTGTCATTATTGTAGCTACTGCGAACACGCTGCAAACCCGTAGCTCGCGCAGCTTGCATGCACCACGCGTTTAACCCGGAGACAGCAACTTGGAGAGAGCCAATGACGATGCGCGAATCTTTAGACTGTTTATGGGCGTTCTTCCCACACTTTACTGAGTCCAGAGCTGCTAACGCAGCCAAAAAGCCTCAGCCGTGGCGTGGGACCGCAAGCTGTGCCATACAAGAGCCATCATGCCGAGCCATAATTGTCACAAGATTCGCCAGTCACTGCTTCAACTGTTGTCGCTGAGCGCACCTGGGCGCGGGCGAAGACACGGCGCGCAGGCTGGAACGGCGCTGGCGTCCGGCGAATGGCCCGCCCGCTGGCACCAGCCCTCTGCGATCAAAGGCCATTTCAGCTGGTGATATGGCACCAGGAATGTGATCTGAAGGATAGAGAGTCTGTGGCGTTTTCAAGGGCGCACCTGCACAAGGCAAACCTGGCGACTCGCCGCCAGCAGCGCCGACATGTTGTCTGTGCTGCTTAAGTACAAAGAGGAAAGGGACCAAAGAAAGAGCAGGCACAGAGAGGTGGGCAGGCACAGGAGGTGTGGTGGTCGGCGACAAGAATTGTACGGGAGCTTGTGGCTCCACAACCTCGAGCCCCGATTGCCCTGGCTTGGAGCCTTCCTGCCAGTTGTTGGGCCTTTAGGTTACACTCTTACTAGTCATAACCCAATCTTGTTGAGGGGCAAGCCTACGTGCTTGCGGCCCGGGAGAGCGCCACACCCAGCCAGAACTTTGGAGTAGGCTCAGGCATCTGCCTTTGCAGCCTTCAGCTTGCTACCATGCTGGCATCTTCGCGGGTGGCCGCTCGGCCATTCACCAGCTCTCGGCCGGCCGCCAAGGCGCCCATTGCTCCTGCCCGGAGGGTGGCCGCTCGCGCTGCTGCTGAGGAGGTTGAGGCTCCGGCTCCTGCTCCCGATGCTTTCGATGAGTCTATGGAGATGGGCCCTCGCGGTCGTCGCTCCGCTGTGGAGAAGGGCATGGAGCTGAAGCATTTCCTGCCGCTGCCCAAGCCCGCTCACCTGGTCTACGTGAAGCCGACCGTCGCGGTCGTCGCGGGCGTTGCCAGCCGCAGCTCTGTCGGCCTCAAAATGCAGGCCGGCGATCAGCAGCTGGAGCGCTACGTGATTGAGTACTATGCCCGCAGCGTGAAGTAAGCGGGGTGGCTCCAACGTGCGGAGAGGCGTAGACGCCTTTGGGTCACAGGTGGACTGGACACGGTGCTGGACTACACGGTGCTAGCATGTGGAGTTGAGTGCTCATCAACGTAGGTTAGGCGCATGCTGGAGATATGGCAGGGGGTTGGTGGCACGCAGTGGGGTTGCCCAGTGAAGGGTTGGATGTGGGCAGCTGCCCTGCTGAGCATAGCGGCACGCTAAGGGACCCTGGCTTTCCTGTTAAGAGGTAGCAGGGTGCACGCCTGGGGAGATTTTCCTTGTCCATCTCCAGGCTTGGTGCGTTGGCGTGGCTGTAGGCCCTCGTGTTGTGGGGGGGCTAGGCTCACTGGAAGGGGGAGTATGATACGAGTCGGAGAACGCTTTATGCTGTAGTGTTCCCTGATGTAACTTGTACAAGTGTGCTCGAGTCCTCTTGGCTGGCGGTCTATATGCGAAATAGGGGCAGAAGCGCCCTGGAGCTGCACATCACGTGGCGGGTGTGGTGGCTGGGGAACAAGGGCAGACGCCTGTGCAGCGACGACCCAGTGGGTATCCTTTCAGGTCTCGACAATCAAGACACTACGTGTACAGTGGGTGGAAATCAGCCGGTTTGATCAGATGCATGCTGAAGCACTGGGGACGCCAACCAAATGTACAGGCCACATGGCACGTGCCGGACACAGCTTAGACGCCGGCCCCTCACCACTGACCGGTTGAAGGTCCAAAGTTACGCAGCGTCCAGCCAGCAAAAGCTCCAGGTTTTTTCCTATGTGTGCGAGACGGGCCTGGAAATGGATAAGCAGGTCAACAGCCTGCTGTAGCCCACCTTCGCCACCAGGTGCGCCATGGGCTGCAGCCATGACAGGCATCCTCCCAACACAACGCTGTGTTCAGCACATTCCAACCTACACGCGCGTGTCTTTTGCATATGTCGTGTAGTCGCCTCCAACACACCCAAAGGACAGAAATAAATCGGGCCAGTCCCTTGCCCAGGTGTCCCATACACGCCAGCCGATAGATCACGTTCTACTCGGGCTTCCTGACTGTGATCTAGAGAGATGGGGAGAGACAAGGTACTTTACCGCAGATGTGCAGCGGCAACACACCGACGCCCTTTCGCGCGCTGCAATGCCCTTGTCGCCGGCGCGCTGTGCAGGACACCGACCCCATTAAGGCACTTGCTGATAGTCTACGAGAAAAGAGAGGAGTACAGTGGGGCACAGCGAAACTTGAGACACCTGATGGCGAGGGCACATACGTCGAGTATTTCCGCGGCAAGGACTTCGCCCGCTACTTCAGGGCGAACCCAGAAAAGCTCAACACACACGTCCCTGCAAAACCGGGTAAGCACGCTGAAATTCTGACAGGACACACACTAGGTGATCGGCCGTGTGTTGCCTGACCGTGTCGAGCCGTGCTGCCTGGTGCTGCCGGCACAGGCAAGACTGTGGATGACCAGATCGCGGAGCTGATGACCCTTTTCATGAAGAGGAGGCTGGTGCGGAAGACAGACCGCAAATACAAGAAGCCCAAGCCTGGGAAGAAGCGGCTTGTCAAGTTCCCACGCACCATCGTCCCCCACCCGGTGCGGGCCTGCCACTGCTCCACTTTGCGAAGCCATCATCGTGCCCCCCACTGGCATTCATACCCTGCATCGCATGACGTCGATCACACTACCACCGAACTGCACTCGAGCACTGCCAAGGCTCCGCATGCATGCCGTCCTCACGAGCTACACGCTTGTACGACCAGCGCGTCAGCATGCCCCTTTCACACCTTGGCGACCCCACCACGGCGGCCCCATCTATACCCATGACCCGACCCCCGTTACAGGAGGGCGGCTCTTGGGACGAGGCCGCGTTCTACTTCTGGACGTACGACCGGCCCACCAGCATGTGGTACTACGTGGGCACCGTGGCCCTGCCGGTGCTGGTGGTGGCGTGCTGCCTGTTCCCGCTGGCCCCCTGGTGAGCGAGAGCCAGGGCAGCATGGGCTCGGGCCGGCAGCCGCCTCCGCTTGCTGGGCCAGGGTCCCGGTGGGCGTAGTACCGTCTGCAGGGCCATGGCGGACAGCGCAAATACCGATGTGGCGGCTCCATGGCGGGGTGGGCCTGGCTCGTTCACATGGGTACAGCGTTTGGGTGACAGGCACGAACACAGCCCACCACTTGCCTTATCGTGCGGTTCCACGCTCCAAGACACTTCTCCGAGCCCTTCCCTGATGCAGGACTTGCACTGTGCTTCCTAGCAGCTTACGCGCGATCCTCTTAAGCACGCGTAGCGACCTCCCCTGACCTTTTCTCGCGCGACCCATGGTCCTCGTCCCCGCTCCCCTGTCAGGTGGTTCCGCATGTCGCTGGTGTACTTCCTGATGGCGCTGCTGACGCTGCTGCTGGGCCTCATCGCGGTGCGCTACACGCTGTTCGGCGCGGTGTGGATCGCCACGGGGCACTCCTTCTGGCTGTTCCCCAACCTCATGTCGGACGAGGTGAGGGGCCTCGGGCTGCGGGCCAGGGGCGTGGGTTAGAGTTGGGGGGCGGTGACGGCGGAGCTGCATCAGGCGGCAGGATATGATGGGCTGGGGTACAGGTGGGGCGTACTGGGCTGAGGGTTCTGCCAAGTGTTGTGGGGTACGCAGTGCGGCGGACGTGGGGTGTCAGTGGGGAAGAAGAAAGCAAGTCAGTGGGGCCGTCGCATAGCTGCCCAGCCTGATTGGCCTGTTGATGTTTTGGCAGACGCAAGGGGTTGGGGCATGCAGCGACGTACATCAGGGCAATGCCCACAACAGCGCAAGAGCGAGCTTGCCCAGTGCAAAACCCCTTGCACCTGGCAGGCTTAGTTGGCGACAGCATTGAAACGCAGTGTAGGAGGGAAGGTACAACACCAACCTCGGCCGAGGCTGTGCACTTCTTGCGCTCTGGGCTGCAGAAGATGTGTGCCTGCCACCCGCAACATACGGTACCACCTTCATGCCCCACTCAGTACCGTAACCCACGCACGGGGCCCCGCGCACGCCCCTCCCCGTGCCTCCGCAGGTCTCCGTGTTCGACGCGTTCTCGCCCGTGGTGTCGTACGAGCGGCCCAAGAAGGGCAGCCGCACGCAGATCGCGGCGCGGCTGCTGACGCTGGCGCTGGCGGGCGGCGTGCTGTACGTGCTGTACACGCACACGCCGGACGCGGAGAAGCTGGCGGCCAGCGCCAAGGAGGCGCACGACTCCATACTGGACTACCTGGTGGGTCGTTGGTGGAGTTGGTGGGGTGGGTGGGGTGGGTTGGGTTGGTTGGCGGGTGGTTGCGGTCGTTGGGAGGGGAAGTGGCGGGGCTTGGCCGGTACAGTTGGTCGGGTGTGGGATGGCGGCTGGGCGTATGCCTTCGTGGACGCCACCCAACCTTCCACGCGGATGCGTACTACGCACCGGTACAATGACCGTTCATGTGTACTACGAGAATAACCATCGTCCTATTTCCTTGCCACCTTTCTTGCGCAGGACGTGTACGGCAAGGGCAAGATGGGCATCACGGGGAACACCACCTCGGGGACGGCGGGGCCGGGCGCTGGGGCGGGGCCAGGGGCGGGGGCGGGGAGCGCAGGCGGCAGGTCAGGGCCGGCAGGAGGCGCCGGCGGGGCCAAAACCGACCTGTAGCATGGGGGACGTGGAAAGGTCAGTGGAGCACAGGTGGACATGGCGCAATACGCATGTGGTTTGCAATGGTCGCTTTCAGCGGGTGGGAAGGTGTCTGGGATGTGGGAGCCTGGAAGCAGCAAATTGAGCTGTGCCCAGTCGTGCAAGGTGTTGGTGGGGGCTGGAGGCGTGGCAGTTTGATGAGCGCCCTGCTGTAGTGGCGTCCCCTGTTGGCTGTACAACAGTTGCAGCGTGGCTGTTACAGTGGTCTGTTGGGAGCTCTGTGGAAGTTGTGGAGGCCTGTGTGCTCCGAGAGGGGGGTTAGAGCTTCACCTGCATGTGGCAACCCAAGCCGTCAGTGTACCGTACGTCCCTGTGTCCCTGTGTCGGGCTTGCTTACTCCAGGTTGACTTCCCACCCCCAGTTGGTGTAATATCTACATTATCTAAGCCGCGGTTATTGCTTTTCAGGAGCTGCGGAAAACCCCGCAGTGCAAGGTCTCATACGTTCCCGCGGCACAACTGACCTGCTATGCGGTTTTCCATAGGACTGGGGTGTTAACTCGTTCACCCCAATATTATGCGACCCGTCTTTCTCGCGCTTGCTCTCGCTTACGCCGTGGCGGCATGGGCTGGGCGAGGCAACACTGTAGGGCAGCACTACCTCGCGCAACATACGCGCAACTCCAAAATCATTGCATATATTTGCATCGACAACGGATGTGGACCTGTTGCTGTCGATGGGCGGGCGCCATGGAGGAGCTTCGAAGACGGAGAACGGGCTTTCAGCCTTGTGCCGCTTCACGATGGCCGCGCCGCCTGGCTAACAACAAGCCATAGTAGGCTTATTCGGGTCGACGTTGCGGATGGAAGGGTTGACCAAAGTATCGACCTGCCCCAGGGGAGCACGTGGCGCCTGTCCGGCGCTGCAACCGGACCCCTGCTCGCGTGGAGCCCCGCTCTTGGTGCAATTGCAGCATGGAACACAGACGGCGAGCAGATCTGGCGCCTTGGGCTGTGGGCGTCCCTGCACGACGTGAAGGAGGTCGGGGATGGGGCTGCCCTGGTGCTTGGGACCGCCCGTCAGCCAGCGGCAGCTGCTGCAGCCCGGAGCCTCTCCTACATCAACACGCTCACCTCAGGGATACAGTGGAACGTGAGCCTTCCAGGCACCTTGACGGAAGCAGGCCACGGCCTGCATATGGTTGTGGACGCCGCTGCCAGTGCAGCGGTCCTGATTGCAGCTGCTGCCCCTGCTAGCGATGCACCAGGCGCAGGCCAGGGGCGCCCTAGCCAACTCAGCATTGCCGTTGTCCAGCTGCCCACGGGAAAGATCAACCTCATGAGTGCAGAAGTGCACGAGGGCACAGGTGTGACGCAGTTGCTGGGCGCCGGCAAGCCATTGCTTGTTAGCACCACGGTGGCACAGGGCGGCAGAGCCAGCAGGTCAGCTGCCGACGGGGCCAGCCCAACGGCACCCCTGCAACTGCTGGTTCCAATCGTGTACCTGCCAAGAGCAGATGCGTCGGGCCTGCCGGCCTCGAAGCAAGACGTAGGAAGCGGCAGCCAGCGCAGCAGTAGGCCCCAGGCCGGCATCCTCGCAATCCAGCTCAGCCCGTTGGGGTCTACCCGCTCAGGCAACGACGACGATACGGCGATCCTGCAAGCGGAGTTGCTATTCAGCTGGGAGCTGCCAGCTGCAGCTACTGCTGCCACTGCCACTGCCCCTGGCGGCATGCCGGGGGGTGCTGCGGCTGCTGGCGCGGGCGAGGAGCTGGAGAAAGTGGCCTGGGGGCCTGCCTCTCCGCCCTCCTGCATGTTGGACGGCAGGGGGACGCTTGCGTGCCTGCTGCACGCCCACCCGCACCACGGCGATCCAGAAGCAGTGGAAGCACAGCCGCTGGTGGGGCTTCCGCACCATGGCCCCTCACGGACCTCCACTGTTGTAGCAGCACCTGGGGCAGCTGGGGGTGCCGTGGTGGTGGCAAGCCTGCGCCGTGGGGCCACCCTGCTGAGGCAGGAGTACCCTGGGACAGGTAGGGTGCGGAGTGCAGGGGACGGCGGCGCTGGCGCAGAGGTTGGAGCAGAGGCAACAGCAGCTGCTGCAGCCACGGGGTGGCTCATGGCCCTGGTGTCATCTTCGGGCTTGGAGGGGGAGGAAGCGGTACGGCAGCACGACGCTTACGCAGCTGGCGCGATGCGGGAGGAGACGGAGGAGGATGTGGAGGAGGAGGAAGCGGTGGAAGGGTGCCTGCGCGGCTTGCAGGTGTTGGAGCTGATGGGGGCGTCTGAGGCAGGGGAGGCGGAAGGCGAGGGGAAGCGCGGGGCGAGGCTGCGGCTGAGCAGCCTGTGCGACTGGCTGGGCAGGGTGGGCGGCGCAGCTGCTGCTGTTGGGGTGCCCGAGTGCACCGACCACAGTGGTGAGGTCACGGCCGCTGCTAGCGCAGCACTTGGCAGCGATGCTTCTGATGTACACCCCGCGGCAGCCAGCCAGGATGGATCTCACTCGGTCGTTTCGTCAACCCGACAGCTGCTCCAGCGCCGTTCACCCCCCGCCCCAAGGCCCCCGCCTCCCCCCAACGCGCCCCCTCCTCCCCCCTCCCCGTCACCTCCCGCCCCACCCGACCCACCATCTCCCATGCCCCCGCTCTTCCCCTCCCCACCACCGCCGTCGCCGTACAGCTGCCCCCGCGCCGTACCAGGCCGTACGACCGACCGGACGCTGGTGTTTTACAACGCCTCAAACCTCGCTATGGCGGAAGCAGAAACCGTGGACCTCAAGTTCCTGGAGACAGTGCCAAAGGTGCTCCCCGGCAACGTATCCGTGCTGCTCCGCTGCAACATGTCCAACACTGCGGTGCTTAACCTGACGTCATTTGCGTGCGTGGCTCCGGGAGTCAAGCGCGTCACGGGGGACGAGCTGCGGCCCACGGCGCTGAACGGGACGGAGCTGGCCTGCAGCGTCAACACACCGCCAACCGCCACTACCATCCTCACGCCCGTGCGCATCAACGTCACGCAGGTGGGCAGGCGGGCGCGGGGTGTTTGGGGAAGAGGGGCGGTGCGACAGACCCCGGGAGGTGGAGTACCGACCGCGAGACGAAATGCGTGACATTTACAATGTGCACAGACTTTACAAGTTGGGGTTGCGTCATTTCTGCTGATGACGCGTCGCACTAAAGCAAGTATGCACCCAATTCACTTATGTTGTGCTTTAACCCTCGCGACACGTGGCGTGCGCGCAGGGTGAGGGCCTGCCGCCCGTGGAGATCACCATCGTGCAGGAGCGCACCGAGACGCTGGTCACGGCGCTGCCGCTGGCGTGCGTGGCGGTCATGGAGGGCAACGGCACGCGGTACACGGTGGACCAGGGCGTGGAGCCGCTGGTCAGCTTCGACCCGTCCTCGCTCACCAGATGCAGGTGGGGTGTGGGAGTGTGGGATTGAGGATCAGCGCAGGGCGGCAAAAAACGAGTAGTGGGGCCTAGGGGTATGGGACCAGGTGGGACTAGCGGGGCGCGTGGGGAAGTGGGGAAGTGGGACGCACGGCACGTCACATGCTGTACGGCGCCCGGGTGTGCTGTACACATAACACGCTGCGCTTACGCATACTGTTACGGTGTCCCGGGCCACAGTCCTGCAAAAGCCGAGATACAGGGAGTTCCACAGGATACTTTGCACCAGGAATGCTGCGGATGTGTTGGTGTAGGCGCCCAACCGTGGCTGTACTCACTATCGCTGCACTGTATGGCTGTACGGCAGGCTGTACGACATGGCCCCCACGCGGCGGAGCGACACCACGGCGGTGCGCTGTGGAGCCACGTCCACGCCCACCCACGTGGCAGTGCCGCCCTCGGCCACGGGGTACGACACGCGACTGGACTGCGGCCGCTACCTGGCGCGGCCGGCACAGAGCACGCCCCAGTCCCTCAGGTGAGGCAGGGTGAGGCCTGTTGCGACCCTTGGTCCGGTCACTGACATTCCTGTCACGCGCACTGGGCCTGCTTTAACTTGTCCAACATAAGAAATATAGCTGCATGCGCGTGTCGGAAACATGGTCAGACACGGTCTGCCGCCTCAACCTGAGCACCCCCCGTGCCTCTGGGAACTTCCAGACCCCCGCGGGCCGGTACTCCCTGTGATATGGTTCAACGGTATCCTGTCTGCACTCCCAGCCCTTTGTGCCATAGCCCCTTGTCCCCTGGCTCTTTACCCCCGCCCCTCTTGGCCCCGGGCACTTGGTCCCCCGCAGTGCCGTACTGGGCTCCGCCGAGCCGCTGCCCGCCCTGGCGGCGCTGCTGTGCCCCTCCCCGCCCTGCGGCCAGCCGGCGGCGGCGGCGCTGGAGTTGCTGCAGGGCTTCACGCGGCGGGCCAACGTGGACGTGGACCTCAAGATATACTCCCCGCCGCCGCCGCAGCCGCCGTCGCGACGCGTCTCGCCGCCGCCACCGCCTCCGCCAGGTACGGTACTTGCGATTAATATACCAGGAAGAAGACAGCGTTGACTGCCTGTGTCCTGGGCGCTGGGACGTCCTCCCTTCTGGCGTACCTATCCCGCCACCCGTTACTACACTTGCTCACAGCGCCAGCGCTCCCCGCCCCTGCCCTGCCCCGCGCCCGCCCACCCCGCAGCCCCCAACGCCATCAACTGGGTCAGCAGCTTCGAGGACAACAACACCTTCTGCCTGGATGTGACCCTGCACACAGTGCCCTCCAGCGCCTTCGTACCCGCTCCTCCACCGCCCCCATCGCCCGACGCGCCCGCGTCCCCCGCCGCCCCCGCGGCCGCCGCTCCCCCGCGCTCCCTGTCCGACCTCTTCTCTCGCGCATTCGGAGGCTTCCAGCCAATGCCTTGGCCGGAGGCTGCCGTCTGCACACCGGAAGGCTACCACCCCTACCGCATGTCGCACCTGTCAGTGTCCGGTTCTGGGCTCACAGGCGCACTGGGCGTTGACATCGTTCGGGACCCTATGCTGCTTGCGGACGGCGTCCCCGTGTCCAATTTGATATCAGTTGACCTTTCCAACAACTCGATCTCGGGCGTCTTGCCGGGCTCGGGCGTGGAGGGCGCCGCAGCGTTCCGCGGTGTGGACTTTCCCGCGCTATTTTGGAACCTGTCGCGCAACGCGATCGGCGGCCCGCTGCCGCCGTACTTCTACTTCCACTCCGCGTTGGTGGTTGACCTGTCGTACAACCAACTGTACGGGTCGCTGCCCGACAACTGGACGCTGCTGGAGACGGTGGTGGAGCTAGACCTTTCAGGTGGGGATGGGCTGTGTCGTGTTCGACCAGGGTAAAGCGCACATGCAACCGATACCAAGCCCTGTAACTGGTAAACCAACGCAGTGGGTGTGCGCGGCGTCGCGGTGCTCCAGGAGGCATGCCCTTGTCTTACTGAGTATGACAGCTACTACCTCCTTTTCTCTGACCTGTTGTCATATGCCCCGCAGGCAACAAGCTGAACGGCACGCTGCCCTTGAGTTGGGCCACGGACCTGGGCCCCCCCTCCAACCTCACCACCAACCGGGACTACTTTGCGGTGCGCCGGCGCGGGCTGGACGAGCGGGGCTCGGGCTCACACCAGGGACATGGGCCGGGCCGGGCGGGGCCTGACGCCGAAGCCCAGGGCGCTGACGCTACCCACGAGTCCACCATGAGGACGGTGGCGCTGCACGCCTTTGGCCTCACCTCCTCCTCCGCTTCCTCACCCTCCTCCTCCTCCTCAAGCGAAGCCGACCACGACGGTGACCCGCAGCGCCACCGCCGCCGCCTGAACCAGATCGGCACGGGCACCGGCAGCGCCTCTCCTCCGCCGCCGTCGCCGCCGCCGCCGTCGCTGCCCGCCCGCCACCGCGGTATGGTCTCCCTCCGGCTGGCCGGCAACGCGCTGAGCGGGCCCCTGCACCCCGAGTGGCTTAGCTTGGCGACGCAGGACCTGGACCTCAGCGGCAACCAGCTCAGCGGGCCGGTGCCGGCCGACTGGGGCCCGGTGGCGCGCATGCGCAGCCTGGACATCAGCGGCAACGCGGGGCTGTACGGCAGCGTGTCGGGCATTTCCTGGGAGGACCTGCTGCGGGTCGTCAAGGTGGGGCGATGGTGGCGGGGTCGGGGAACTTGGCGTACGGGTGCGCGAAGCTAGAATGCAGCCGGAGTGTTTTAGCTCGGCAACCCGGTCCTGCAAGGCCCCGCCCCCACCCTGGCATGCTAGGAGCTGTAACGCAATGCAGCAATAGCTTTCAATGTGACACGTACGAACGCACACGTCTTCTGGGACCGGTGCTTTGATCCCCAGCTCAACGGCACAAGAACAACTGCCTGGACCTTTGCTACCATGGGTTGGTCGCCCTAGACCTTTTACCCACATTCATCGCACCCTGGCTCCGCAGTTCAACGGCACGCGCGTGACGGTGGACCCGGCGGCGCTGCTTGACGGCCGCCTGCCCCGCCGCGCGCTGTGGGCCACCATCGTGGACGCCGCGCTGGCCGGGCAGCTGTCGCTGGGCAACGTGCAGCGGCCGGATGTGGGCATCGAGGACCTGTCAGACATCTGCGACATTTACAGGGTGAGGCCTGGGCTTTAAAGCAGCTGCTGGACTGGTGTGGGGTACTCCGCGTAAGGCGTGTTCAAGGGGCTCCGTGAGGGCTCTCAGAGGCGGGGTTGCGGGTGCAATGCAGACTGCAGGAGGTATGGGCCTGCGACTGCCCCAACACGCACAAGGCAGGAGCTGACCTCTGTACCTGCCACCGCGTCACCTGCCACAAGGCTTCGGCCGCCTTCCCCCTGCGCAGCCGCCCCAACCACACCAGCCCACAGTTGCTCTCCCGCCCACCCTCCAACCCCAAGCCTTCCACCCTCTTACTCTGCTCCCTACACTATCACACTCGCTTCCCCAGGCGTACCGCTCCTACCAGCTGCAGGGCGAGGCCGCCCCTACCCGCAACCTACACGGCGTCACCGACTCCCTCACCCTAGGCCGCGGCCTGTTCGCCGCCTCTCAGCCGCCGGGCCCCCCGACGGGCACCCCCGACGCGCCCGCCGAGCCGATGTACGGCCTGATGGCGGAGTTCTCTCGCTGGGCATCGGGCGGGGACCGAAACGACGAGGATAGGACGCAGTGGATTGCGCGGCCGGAGGAGTGGTGCTACGACCGGAACGTGTCGCTGCTGCTGCGGCCGGTGCTGGGGCTGTGGCTGCCGGTGATCGCTGTGCTGGTGGCCATGCTGGTGCCCATCCCGTGCTACTACTACTGGCAGCAGAGGTAAGGGAAGGCGGGCTTGGGTTGCAGTGGCTGTCCCTCCTGTTTCGGAGACTGATGCGCACGGTTTGCAGTACGTGCTGCGTCCTTTGGGCCGCTCATATTTAAGACGCTGTGGGAGGGTACCCGTCGGGGCAACGCGTGGCCATTATCCACATGGATATTGCTGTCCGGCTCACTTCCGTTTGTCAGGCGCACACGTTCCTGGTTGTTTATACTTGAACACCTTGCCCCCTTGTGCGCTGCGCAGGGACGATCAGCTGGCGGCCGATGCCCGTGAGGCGGAGCGGCACCCCGACCTGGTGCGCGTGGCCGCCTCCAAGCCGCACGTGCAGACCTCGGGGCCCTCCTTCGCCGCCAAGCTCATGGAGCGACTCAGCAGCGTGGCGGCGGCGCGCGCGCAGAGCTCCGTCGCTACAGCGCCCGCCAGCGTCCTCCGGCCCGGCCCCGGCCGCCGCAACAAGCTCACCGCCTCGGTGACGGAGGGCCGGGGGGTGCGCTTCGCTGGCGGCGAGGCCGGGGCGGCGGTGGAGGAGGGGCAGGAGGTGGTCCAGGGGGCCGCCAGCGGCGCAGGGGAGCTGCAGCAGGAGGATTCCGAGCTGCCTGGCGACGCGCGCGGCGCGTCAAAGCCTTCCTCCGCGACGGCGATCGCGGTTGCGTCGCCCAGCGCTGCTGCCGCCAGCCGCGTCGCGTCCATGTTCGCCGCCGCCAGCCGGAGCCGTACGGCGTCGACGGGCAACCTTGGCGGCATGAGCCAGAGCCGTCTGGCGTCGGCGGGGCCGGTGGCGGAGGCCAAGGAGCAGGATGCCGCGGCGGCGGCGGCGGGTGGCAAGCCGCCCAGGGGCGGCCTCAGGGCGCTGCTTGCCGGCAGCCGTACGACGACGCCGTCGGTGGCGCCAGCACCGCCGGCGGTGGCCGAGGGCGGCAATGCGGCCGCCTCTAACGGCACTCCTCAAGGGGGTACGCGCAAGCCCATGGGGCGGAGCTCCATCATGGCTGCTGGATCCCATGGCGGGGGTGGGAGTGCTGGCAGCGCGGGTAGCGCTGGCGGGAGCTCCGCCAGCCTGCCGCCGGCGCCCATTGCGCCTCGGACCAACAGCCTGGTTGCGCCCGGGCCCGCCGCGGCCGCACCCGCCAACGGCGCCCGCGCCGACGTCACTACTCCCGTCAGGACGCTCCGTGATGCAGCGGAGATCGGTGAGGGTAGCACCGGCAGCGGCCGATCGGCGTTGGTCCTCCATGCAGGGCCGAGGCTGCCGCTCCCGGAGCTTGGCAGTGAGCCGTCCTCTCCCCACCTGGGTGAAGGGCATGCGGCGGAGAAGAAGAAGCTGAAGGCAGCTGGGGGTGCGACAAAGAAGGCGCCGTCGCCAGCTAAGCAAGATTCTGGTACGGCAACGGTGGCGGAGCCGGGATCGAAATATGTGGTACAGCGGGTGAACAGCCGGTCACAGATGCTGCCGGTCCCGGACTTGAGCATGCCCCGGCCCATGAGCAGGGGAGACCTGGGCTTGGTGCAGGCGTTACAGGGCGGCGGGTCGGGGAGCTACGGCACGCTGCCGATGCACGGCAGGAGCCGCGGCCGCCGCGTTTCGCTGTCGCAGCCGGACCCGTCTCACCAGCAGCAGCAGCAACAACAGCCGTCCCCGGCACCCACCACTGCCTCCGCCGCAAGCCTGGCGGCGGCCGCCGCGGCGGCGCACCTGGCGCAGCAGCAGGCGGCGCCGTCGGGGCCTCTCGCAGGGCTACTGGGGCGGCCGCGGGGAACCACGCCCGAGCTGCCCCCTGAGCTGCAGCCCGAGCGTACGGGGACTGGGACGAGCGTACGGACGTCGTCACGGCTGTCGAACGGCGAGAGCCACGGCAGTGGGACAAGCTCGCCAGCGCCGCCAGCGGGCTCCATGGGGCATCCGCAGGGCTCCCTTCGACGGGAGCACAGCGGCCGGAGTATGGCGGAGGACGAGGCGGTGCCGTCGGCGGCGGGGATTCCCGCTGTGGCGGCGCGGACCAGCGGCGACGCCGGTGAAGCGGGGGGTGCCGCTGCCGGCGGCGGTGGTGATCGGCCGTCGGCTGGCCGGCCTGGCAGCGGCGGTCGCGGCAGCCTAGCGGCAAGAAACAGCGCCGGCGCGGGGTCCACGGCGTCGGCCGAAGAGCTGTGCCTTCCGGGCTTTCCAGCGGCCGGAAGCGCGATGGCGGCAGCGGACAGCAGGCCGATGTCTCCACCCACCAAAACGGCCCCGCCGCCTCCACCACCCTCCCGCCGGCTGCCCTCTGCACACTCCACCGATGCTTTCGACAATGGCTCCGGCTCCCCAGCCCCCCCGGGCAAGCCGCCCCTGCCCCCGCCCTCCCGCTCCCCATCTATACCTCAAGCTGCAACCACCATCGCCCCCGCCGCAGCCCTGACACCCCCCGCACCACTCATCATCCCGCCCCCGCCGCAGCCCGCAGCCGCCGCCTCCCCCCCGCCGTCGCCCGGCCCCTCCGCCGCCGTTGCGGCGGCGGCCGCCGCCAACGCCGCCGCCGCCACCCGCTCCGTCGCCTCTTCCTCCTCGGACGAGGAAGACGACGCTCGGCGCTTCAGGGCAGCGTCCTTCGTGCGCCGCTCCCACAGCGTCAGCGTCGCAACCACCCCTGGCGGCCGCTCAATCGGTGGCGGCGGCAGCCGCCGCGCCTGGGCCCCCAGCCGCCGCGGCTCCGAAGAGGGCGGCCACTTCTCCTCCGCCGCCAACGTCAACGCCGTCGCCGGGTCCGATATCCCGCCGGAGCCGCAGCTCATTGCCGTGGGGCCGCCGCCGGCGCCGCCGCCGAAGCCCAAGAAGCTGCGTGTCCAGCGGCACCCCCTGGAGCACGTGTGCTTCTACTACTGGCTGGTGTGGGACTTTGTGGGCCCACGGGTCGGTGCGCTGCTGTACCTGTTCAGCATCGCCACCGACGCCTACTTCATCGGGGCGTACGTGAGCCCGCGGTTCAGCGTGGCGCCCATGGTGGTGGTGGGCGTCATCCTGGTGGTGAGTGGGACTGACAACAGGTTTGGCAAGTCTGGGATCCTTAACACCTTAGGGTTGCTGTCTTAGCGACATGGCGCGGGGGATTGGCATGCCTTTCGTTGCCTTGTGCGCCTTCCAGGGGTTGGCATCTGTGTCCAAGGCCCTCTTGTGCACGAATGAACCCATCACGGCGCCTGCCTTCCCGCCTGCCATCCATTCACCCGTCGCCCTCCTCCCCAGCTCTTCTTCGCCGTCTCTTGGGGCATCCGCCTTCACGTGGCATGGGGCGCCTCCCTGCGCACCGCCGTACTGGCAGCTGCCTTCAGCTTCCCGCTGGGCATGGCGTACGAGCTGGGCTGGGACGTGGTCACGGCCGTGTTCGGCTTCTTTCTGGGATCCACAGAGTCCCTCAACGCGGCCATCCGGTCCGTCGCCTACTTCTGCTGCAACGGCCGTCCCGGCTGCTTCTCGCTGGCGGCCAACCTGCGCGTATTCCGCATCAAGCTCCTGCTGGAGCCGTGGCTTAACGCGCTGCCGCAGGCGGTGGTGCAGGTGCGTGTGCAGGCACCGTACCGTCTCCGTGCAACTAGCATTACCGTACATTGTTTACCCCTCAGCAGCCCCACATGTATTGGTAGCTACGCAGTCGGGCACGCAATTACCTGACCCACCGACCCAGCCGCTCGTGGCAACCACTCCCTGCCGCCTTCACGCTTGACGCTCACCTCTCATCGCCTCTAATCACCAACCCAACGCCATTAGTTTACGCTCGCCGGCAACGCATTGCATGCACCACCCTGGGACCCCGGACCGGCGTCTCACCAGCACCCCACCTCCCCACAACCTTCCATCCGTTGTTTGCATTCCTTACCTCGTCCCCATGCCACCTTGTTCATGTTTGCACCTACCACCCCCTGGGCGCCCCGCCGGCTTCTCAGCAACACCGCTATGACCCCATCGTCCTCTCTTGACCCCTTGACCCCCAGGCCACGTTCTTCATGTGCGCCTACCGCGACGGCTTCATCATCCCCTGGACCGCCTACATGCTGTCCGCCGCCGCCTCCGCCGCATCGCTCCTCAAGGCGGCGGCGGCGCTGCACCACTACGCCTACAGCGGCGTGCCGCTGCGCGAGGCGTTCCTGCAGCGGGGGGAGCACTTCAACGCGGAGCTGCTGCGGCTGGACGCACTGGAGGACATGCAGGTGCGGCACAACAACGTGGGAGTCGCATTATATGCCCCCCTTCGGACGTGGTACTTTGTGGTGGTGACTGGGACTCTGCCGCGTTGTAAGCGCTAGGGGACTTGCAGGTGCAGCATACAAACCATCAATGCCAGCGAGTATTGCGGTACATGGGGATGTTAGCTGCAACGACGCAACGCACCCCATCTCCGCCATACGCTGCAACTTTACTCACACCTTCATGCTCGTGCCACCTTCCCCTACCGCCTCCCTCCTGTGCCCTACCAACTGCAGGCCGACAAACGCTTATAGCTGGGTCTCCACCTCTTTCCTTGCCCCACTCGCTCTCGCCCCGTCCCTACCCTCCCGCGTTCTCCCCACAGGACCTGGAGGTGGCTGCCAAGGCCGACCCCGTCAGCCTGGTGCACCGCGTCATGGGGCTGCGCGCCGCCAGCATGTCCACCCGCGTGCGCATCGCCCCCGAGGACGGCATCTCCCGCCGGGGCACCTCCGTCGCGCCGTCGGCAACCACCAGCAAGGCGCCGTCGCCGCAGCAGTCGCGCCCCGTCTCCGCGCAGCGGCGGGAAGAACCGCCGCAGGCGGCGGCGGGGGATCAGCAGATAGCGGAGGTGGCCACGGCGGCGGCGGCGGCGGAGCCAGCGGAGGCGGGGGAGAAGCCTGCGGTGCAGGGCCGCTCTCGGTCGACGGCGGCGCTGCTCAAGCTCCTCCGCGGGCAGAGCCGGTCAGCGGCGGAGAAGCCGTCCGCGGACGACGCAGCGGTGGCGTCGGGAGCGGGCACGCCCACCGCCGCGGCCAACGGCGGCGGCGGCGGCGGGCTGGACACCAGCAAGCTGGCGGCGGCGGCGTCCGCGTTGGCCTCCGCCGGCACTCGCGGGCCGTCGGCCCGGTCGCGGTCCGTCACCAGCGGCCGGTTACGCTTCGCAGCCGCCTCGTCGTCGGCCCGGGGGGCGCCCACCGTGCCCGGTGTGTCGGCTACCTCCGCCGGCGGCACGGAGCAGGGCGATGACGGACCCACGGGCCGGTACGGCAACGCCATACCGAAGCCGTCGGCGCCCAACGCCTTTTTTGGGTCTGCGGAGGACAGGCCGGAGTACCACCGCATCCCCAACGCGATGAGCTTCATGGGTACGGCGGGGGCAAAGAGTTTCGCGAGCAAATGGAAGCCGAACACCGGGCGGGCGGTCAGCGCACGCAATGCAGCGGAGCAGGCCGCCACCGCGGCGACGCTGGTGGCGTCCGGCGCTGCCGGGCGCCCGGGAGCTGTGGCACAGGCGTCGATGTACGGCAGTATGCCGGTAGGGCCGCAGGCCGCGTACGGCATGATGCCGTACGGCGGCATGGCGGCTACGCCTGCACAGATGCAGATGCTGCAGCATCAGCAACAGCAGCAACAGATGATGCTAATGATGCAACAGCAGCAGCAGCAACAGCAGCAGGCGGCCATGGCCGCCAGTCCGTACGCCATGTACGGATCCGTACCAGCCGCGACCATGGCCGCGCAGTACAACCCGGCGGCGTACCAGCAGTACGCCGCCTACTATGCGGCCATGCAGCAGCAACAGCAGCAGCAGATGGCGGCTGGAGCCACGGTTCCCGCGCACATGGCAGCATGGGGCTCCATGGCCCCTCAGCCGCCGCAGGCTGCAGGGGGTGCAGAGGAGCAGGGCCAGGGCACGGCTGGGCCGGCCCAGCAGTAGAAGGACCTGGAGTGACGTACGACAGATTGAGGGGGCAGTGCTATGCCCTAATGGATTGAGTGGCAAGTGGCAACACGTGACCGAGCAAAAGAGGTAGCCTGTGCCTGGCTTTACCGTACGCACGGTGCTGAATCACAATCTGCGCCGGCCCGGCGCCGGGTATTGGTGTAGTACGATGGGTGAAAGAGTTGCTTTAATCTTTGCATGGTTGTGGCAGATCATTGTGCGGCCCGGCTGCTGGCGTTAATCAGCTCAAACTGCCGCAAATAACATGGCCCTGTCAGCTGGCGTCGGGTACCGTGACTCCAGCGGTCTGTACTGTGCACGTCTCTACAACACGTGCTAAGCAGGCGCCTGACGCAAGCTGTCATGGTTCATGTATGCTGTTCAGACTGCATTGTTTGATTGCTCTTGAAGCAAACAAGGCGAAACTCCAGCGTGTCATGAATGGGGACTGCTAGCCCCCAGGAAAGCACAAGCCGCTGCAATTGGTAAGGGTGGGAAAGGGACCACACGCTTAAGTGAATTGGCCCAGCCGGGGCCGGGTCATTACATGCAGGGAGCCTGTTAATATGGCATTCAGGCGACATGCCATAGCAGTCAAAAGAATAAGAAGCCAGCTGCTTCGTAGTTAGCACCGAGGCGTGCGCGTGCAGGCATGCACCAAGTGTACAAACAAAGTACGCTCGGTTCGCCAAGAGCTGCAGCCCTCGGAACGTGTTTGCCAGCAGCAAGACCCCTTGCACGGCACATCCTCACCATAATACACACCCACGCATGTGGTCACAGAGATGCACAATCCACTCGACGGAACACACGACACGCTCCCACCAAACCCGCTCCGTCTCCAGTACTTGAACCCTCACATACAGTACAGCAGACGTAGACACAAGCATGTGCCAAAGCCCTTGCGCAGTGACAGAATGCATGTCAGGTCAGCAGTGTGCACCTCCTGCGTCCCAGGAACCATTTCGACAATGCGTAGCTATGGTACATAGCCACTGGCATGCACCAGACGTGACAAAGTGCCCGCATACACACCACCCATTCGTTTTGGGCAAGGCAATGAACGACCCTCGCACGAGGCACTACCCACCGGGCCTCAAGGCTGCCCGCTAAACCCACAGGGGTCGACTCCTCTACCGCCGCGTCGCTTGCCTCTCCTGCATCAGCCAGAACTCCCGTACCCACTATGCCCACCTCTACTATCAGGCACGCGAACCACGTCAGTCTCTAGTAGAGATTGAATGAAACAATAAACGGGGCTAAGCGCGGCAGCATTTTCGCGGGGGTCGAAACCCCCCTGCCTTGCACTATGTCCTAGAGGGGAAGAATGCGGGGTCTCTAGCGGTCATGTCATGGTGGGAGCGTCAAAGCTCTCGCTTGCGTAGAGCCCACTGGTCACGCTGCCTCCACCCCGATGGCGCGCAGCGCCCCAGGTGGCTGGCAGGCAGGCGCCAGCAGGTCCAGCACGGCCGCCACGGTCTCGGACCACTGCTGGTCCTCCCGCCTCCCAATCTCACCAAATACCACAGCGTCCGCGTCCGCACCCTCACCCTCCTGCTGCGGCGCACCCGCCCCCTGCTGTTCCCCCGACCCAGATGCATACGGCGACGTCTCCTGCCGCGCAAAGCCAGCAGCCGGCCCTGCCTTGAGCTCCCGCCGCTGCTGCTGCTGCAGGCCCCACAGGTGCCGCGAAGCCGGCGTGGGGGACGCGCCCGTGGTGACCACGTGGCCCTCCGCCACGGGCGCAGCTGCTGCCGCCGCCGCGGCGGTCTCCTGCTGCTCCAGCCACGCGCCCAGGTCCACCACCATGCAGGAGATGTTGTCGGTGCTGCCGCGCGCCTTGGAGCGCTCCACCAGGCAGCGCGCGATGTCGGACAGGGAGGTGCCGTGCGCCGCCAGCTGCGAGACGTACTGCGCCGCCTCCGCCGTGGACCACTTCTCCGTCAGCCCGTCAGAGCCCATCACCAGGTACCTGCCGTCCGACACGTCCTGCGGGTGTGCGGGTAAAATATGATGTGGGTCAGCATCCTTGGAGGCAATCCTGGTACGTCGGAGCCAACGCGCGACGTGACCACCTCAGACACCCTCTGCTGTCACTGCGGCCGTCCTGCAAGCCAACAGCACCCTTGTTCCCTCCTTTTCGCACAACAATGTCAATGTTTCCGACCCGTCAGCGCCTTCAGCATCGCGTTTCCCCAAACTGCGCCCTTGCCGTTGCCTTGGCCCCGACCCAGATCAGTTACCATGCGGCTTACCAGTGTGCAGACGTGGGGCTCGCACGAGATGGCCGGGTAGCAGAAGTCGCCAAACGCGCGGGACATGTTGAGCCAGCGCGTGCCATCGGGCGTGCCCATATAAGCCGGCCCGTTGGCCGTCTTATAGATGGGAGGCGGAGGGCTGTGCGAAGCGAGGCGCGCCGCCTCCTCGCCCTCAATCTTGTGCTCCTTAATCAGGCTGAACACCTCCCCGTTGCGTTTGATGACGAACGCAGGGGAGTCCCCCACGTTGGCGGCTATGAGGCGGCTATCCTTCAGCACGATGGTGGTGGCTGTGCTGCCCTGAATGGACCCCGTGGCGCGGAAGTTGTTGTTGGTGTCTAGGTAGGCTGCCAGCAGCGCGTCATGCACGTCGCAGCCGGGACGCAGGCGTGCCCTGATGGCGGGAAGGAGGTGCTGCTGCAGGAAGATGGAGGCATCGGTGCCCCCGTGCCCGTCGTACACGCCGAAGTAGGCGACCCCGTCCTGCTGCATGGTGGCGCAGCGGTCCTCCATGTAGCTGCGGAAGCCGGCGTTGGGCTCCTCGCACACAGCGACCACCTCATGCAGGGCTGAGCTGTTAGTGAACATGCTGTCGGTGGACGGCATGCCAGGAGAGGACGCGCGGCGGGGGAAGGACGGGGTGAGCTGGCACGACCCCGAGGCCAGCGCATGGGCATTCATGGGGGTTGCTGGCACCATGCCTGCTGCGCGAACGCTGTCGGGTCGCAAGTGGGTCGGCGACTCTGTGTCAGGCACGTGCAGTCTGTCGTGCAGCTCCTCATAGTCCGAATCTGAGTCATCTGATTCGCAAGAGATGAAGATGCTGCGCCGGGGCCGCTTTCCTAGGCGTGCGTCGTCCTGCGTGGCACCAGGTCGAGGGACAGTTAAGCAGCGTCACGGTGTAGCTACCAGTCGGCGGTCAGTTTCCCCCTAACAGAAAGGAGTATCTGTGACTTCCAACAAATATGGCTTGCAGCGGCACTGTTCCTTGAGGGTTTCTGCCTAGACCCAAATCCTACGCTCCACCGCGGCCTCAGCATGCCTAGCAGGCTCCACAACATCGACCCAGCGCACCGCAGAGAAGCTTGTGTCGGCTCGCCGAGCTGGTAGAAGTAAGGCAACCATTTTCTTTGGCCCGCCTTTGCTTCACTGCTTGGAAGCGCTGGGAAGGGGCTATGAGGCAGGTGCCGCAGGTCCACGAGAGCTTCCCAGGCCTGTAGCGCACATGAAAGCGAGGCGGCACAGTCCTTTCAGGCATGCTCCTGTACGTTTGGAATAGCACGATGGGCCTGTCTTGGGCGTGCTGGTGGCCTGCTGCCCCCCTCGCGCGGTCATTTGAACACCAGACCCTTCCGACTCCATCAGCCTGCTGACTGTCAGGTATGATGCACTGAGTAAATGCAGATGCTCACCTTTCTTGTAAGGTGGCCTTTACGAGCCTTTACGATGGAGAGACTGGCTGACGAAGCGGCGCGCGCCTCCTCGGAGTCCTTCTCCTAACTAAAGGCGGATATAAGCAATTCTATCAGAATAAGTCTGTCCGTGAAACGTCGTGTTTACGTGTCTGTTCAGTAGTCTTTGTCAAGCTCGCAGTTGACGGACGTGTCCCTGCTGAGCAACATACATATCGGTATAATGTTTTGAAGTGTGCAAAATACCTCAGGGTCACAGCGCTATGGTCTATGCGGCACGTCGATGGCAAGTTGACTCGTACCGAATGACCACGGAAGGTGCCTCAGTGTGTTGCCCCAGTGTGCCCTGTGACGCGAGCTGCCTTCTCACTCTACGAAACACGAGATTCAGCCGGGTAAGCTATCGCCAACATGTGTCTTTTTGGGTGGGTACAACCAAAGGCGCTTCGAGCCTCCGCCGTCGCTGCCTCGACAACTACTAAGCGGTTTGCACTTGGCCGTTCTTTACGCACGAAGCAGCCAGATAAAAGCTAACAAACCTTTGCAAAGTGTAAGTGCATACAACATACACTGGGAGATGCACAACGAACGGTTTTCGATGGGCCCGTGCCGTTCGGGTAAGCGGCGAGCCAGGTGGGCCCGGGCCTAGCCACGACGAGAAATGTGATCGGCGGTTCGGCACAGCCTTACTCCAGGCGCGGTTGTAGAAGGAACCCCCCTGCATTCTGGCTTCACATAAACCATGGAAGCACGTGAGTAGAGCAGTTAGAAGGGCACAGGAGAGGCAGGTGAGGGTGGGGGGCGGCGAAGGGTGCCAACCAAGGCCTAGTGGCCTATGTACTCGGCTCTCCTGTGTCAACCTTTCTTGCGGGGTGGGGCCATCTCCAGTCCCACACCGTCACAACTACCAGATTGTGCAGGCAGCTGACCCTGACTACCTCATAAGAGTAGGGAAAGGCTATGGGATTGATGCCTGCTGCTTCCAGCAGGCCACACTACCTTGCCGAGGTTGCACGAAAGCCACCGAAGCGCACAGCAGTTATGCCCTTAGTACGTGCTTGCTTATCAAGCACACGCAAGTCAATCCACCCTAGAGGAAGTTTGCCCCAGAACGAGGCCATGCAGGGAGCTCCTCTGGGCTGCCCACGGCCACCCACCTACGCACCAGACCTCTGCGCCCTCTACGGCCTGCTGCAGCACACCGCTTGCACAGACCGCACCACCCCCCACCACACATATGGGGCGGCACCGCAACACTGCAAAGTAGTATCCGTCCTTGCCCGTCCGCTCTACCACCACGTCTCACACCAGCATCACCAGCAGGCGCTGCCGTGCCATCGCTCCTCCCTGCCAGCAGCTGCGCGGTGCCACCAGGCTGCTAGGCCACACCAGCGCGGCGCCATATTAACTTGTACAGCAGCGCAGTGCTCCCGAGATAAGAACCTGTACCTGCCACGTGGTGCTTAGCGCCCTGCCTTCCCCTTGGTCGCCACCAGTACCCCCATCAGGTCAAATCCGATGGGATAGTGGCGCGCAAACGCGAACCCCGCCTCCCGCGCCAGCTGCTCTTGCTCCGCACCTGCACAGCAAACACGGCAGCACACGCATACAGATCCTGTCCGTGCCACAGTGTTGATGTTCGAGGGTGATGTGGCGTGGAGGCTGTCAGGAGGCACGGCCCAAGGTGTGCGGACAGCAAGTGCGACCTGCAGGAAGCTGCTGAGACACGCAAGGACGTGACCTTGCTATGAGCTCGAGAGCTGGCCAGCGGCAAGGCAGGGCCATTTCTCATGAATGCTACGATGCAAACTGCTGCCTGGTGTGCCGCCGTGTACCGTATGCGTCCCAAGTGTTGCGCAGGTCCACCTGCCCTGGATGCAAACCGGCACTGGCTCGCTCGCGTCCGCTCTCGAGTAACGCAGAACGCTGAGCACCGCTGCAATTGCGGCCTCTGACCATAACAGTTAGTCACAACTTACGATTACTTATGTGAGCTACGGACGCAGTATACGTGCGGGAAGTTATGCCCGTGCTGACAGACTCGGTAGGGAGCGGTGGAACGCGCGACCGACGTGCGGGCAGGTGCGGGCATATGGGGCTTCCACACGCAGGCATCTGGTCAGCTCTTTTAGGCATGCAGGCTAGCTACAGAAGAGCGCACAGAAGATACAGCCCACCCTAGAACTGCAGCACACCGCTCACACCGCTGTTGGCCCAGACACTCACCTTTAACAGCCCATGCCCAAATCCTTAACCGCAGCAGCATGCTTCAAAACATCTTTGGCTGGCTTCCTCCCACCCTGCTACCCTGCTTTCACCACCAACCCTCACCCAACGCCCATGTTTACGGAGCGCTTGCTGAATGCCGGTAGTCACATCGATCATGGTCGGATCCACGCCCACTACGCTACCCCCCACACCCTCCCACCCAGCTACCTACACCACCACATTACGCGACACGCCATGGATGCTTACCCGTGGGGAAGCGCTTGATGGAGGGCCGCAGGTATTCGTACTCCGCCGCCAGGCCGTAGCGCCGCGCCGCCGGCACCACCAGCTGCTCCAGGAAGAAGCCCTGCACGGCGTCCGTCACCGGGTTGGGCGAGTTGTTGAAGTCCAGGATGGCGGCGGAGCAGCCTGGGGGCGCAGGGCGACAGCAGGGCACAGCGGGGACGTGAGGCGCAGGGGCACAACAGCGTCGGGGCACGGGTGGTCGGGGTGGCTGCAGGGTAAGGATGTGCGGCTCGGCATTGCGCTCCGTGGAAGCTCGCAGGTCGGTGGGGTGGAGTGGGTGCTGAGGACACCAAGGGGCAGGACGTGGCTGCAGGCAGTGAGCCATCAAGATACCGGACGCGCCGATGAGCACCCGCATGCCTGGCCCCCCAGCTGGCGCCGTTCCAACCCGCATGGCCCAGGTCAACCCGGTGTGCCCACTCCCGTCACGCCGGGATGCTCCTGGCCGTTACAGCTTCCCCCTTTTCCGTGATCGCCGCCGACAGCCGCAGCTCACCGACCACACCCCTGGTGCCCCATTCCACAGCTTTGCCCGTCTGCGGTTACCCCTTACGCCTTACACGGTTTCTCGCGTTTTACGCGTACCCCCCGTGCCGTACGGACACCCCACCTGGCTTGAGCACCCTGTGCAGCTCCCTCAGCGCCGCCCCCCGGTCCGCCACGTTGCGCAGGCCGTACCCCATGGTGGCGGCGTCGAAGGAGGACGACTCGAACGGCAGCTCCATGGCATCGCCCTGCACCCACCTGCACGCGGGGAGGAGAGGGGAGCCAATGATCAACAACCCAAGGAATTGGGGGCAGTGTGTATTATGGTGCGTAGGTTGCCGGTTACACGTCTCACTAGATCAGCATTCCACGGTGGGAAGTCACAGTGCTAGTAGGAAGTGGGTTGGGAAGCGTGCGGCGGAGCACGCAGCAGGTGCACAGGGCATGCGGTGAGGTACAGTACTGTTGTGGGTTACGGGGCGCAGGCGCTGGCGCTAAGCAGGCAGGCGGTTAGGCACGCAAAATGTGTCATTGACGGTGCAGATGATGGGTGCTTGCAGTAACGTGCACGTGTTCAAGTACTGCGCAGCCGTAACGGCAGATCTTGCGCGACTTGAGAATAACAGCTGCGCAGCCCGCCATGCTTATAGTGACAGGCAACCTGTATTGTGCAGCTTCCTACCGGATGTTTGCCCTGTCTCTCCCAGTGCCGTCCTCCTGCGCCCGGTCTTGGCGCGCTGAGGCGTCCTGGAGCATCTCAGCGGCGAAGTCCAAACCAACAACCTGTCAACAGGTGACAGCATCGACAGGAAAGATGGTTAGAACGGAATGGCATGCTGATTACTGCTGCGGACCGAGACTGGTACCTGCTGAGGGCATGTGGAGCAACACCCAAGGGCTGGTCGACAACATGACGTGTGCGTTATGGTGGGAGGCAGCAACTCATGTGGCCATCAGCTGACTCTCGACCATGTGGGTCAGAGCCAAAAGCCACGTGAGAGCCAATTCATACAACACGAGCAAGGCCTACATATAACGCACGTACAGCAGGTTGCTGTCAGGCACGAGGGTACTGCTGAGGGTGGCCTGACCTGCCCACCCCAGGTTGCTAATCGCAGCGACCTGCTCTTCTTCGACGTGACAGCTGCGCATGCTTTGTCATATCTGGTAACCAATTAGTGCACATGCGAAACGCACCTCTCCGTGCGGTCCCACAGCTTTGGCGAGCAGGAAAGCAATGTCCCCTGAGCCACAGCACACGTCTAGGGCTCGTGTCCCTGGCCGCGCCCCGCTCCACTTGACAGTCATCTGCTTCCACACCCAATGCTGGCCGAAGCTCAGGTTGTTGTTTAGCTGTGGTGTCGGGCGTGGTAAAGGGTGTGTGAGGTAAGTAGCAGCTGGCCGCTGCTCCAAAGCACCCGCAGCCGTGTTGATGCAAGGATGGCAAGGGAGACCTCGCAAACCGCTGGCGCGCTGTGGTGTGCCCGCAGCGCACCTCGTCATAAACAGGCGCAATGCGGTTAAAGAGTCCTTGCCGTGCCTCCGCCTCTTTCCCCGGCGCAAAGGCCCCGTCGGGACCAGGTACGCTGTCATCGCTCGCTGCTTGCAGCCGTCTTGTTGACCGCACCAGCCGATTGCATGGCAAGCGAGGTTGTAAACCACTTATCAAGCTCGAGCGTGACCGGCTGGCTTTGGGTATGCTGCCTGGGTTCTGATGGCACTGCATTTGTGTTCAGCCTTGTACAAGTGCTACCAAGATTGTGCTTGTGTAGCCTTGATGATGTATATGATTGTATACAGTGGATTATGCGGTCGTGTTTCGGCGTGGGGAGTCGACTGCCACGCCAGTGGAGGAAAGCGCTCGCTTCAAAAAGGATCTACACAGCCAATCGCACGTAATAAGAAGTGCGGAGTAGATGTCCTGCTGTGATATGTTGAGCAGGGTCCAGGCACGATCCGACACGGACAGATCCGCACGGTTAGGGCGTCCAGCGAGACTGCGCCCTGAAGATGGTACCATCGTCCACGACCTTCACGATGTTGACGAATGCCAGGAGATGCGGGCACGCGCAGAGCTGCGCAGAGGCATTTGGGACAGTAAAGAGATGCTCACACGGCAAGATGACCCATGGACCACCTGCGTTGAAGCACCTGCACTCCACCTCCACCCTGCTCCGCAGCACAGCTGCGGCCCAGCCTTTCCAGCCCTCGAGCCACCTCACTGCACACTGCTGCTCACGGACGCGCACTGCTGTTTGTCTCACGTCGGCCTCCGCTGAAGATGGGGCTCGTGCCGCACCGTCTGCCTAACGCAGGCAGTGGCAGCCTGTGGCAGGACATCCCTGGACAAGGCCGACCGAGACACGTGCCCTTCGCATGGGGTGGCACAGGTGGCAGGTGTTCGTAAACGGTTTTTCGTATGCTGCCAGGGCAGCAGCACTTGGTGCCACAACGGTCAAGCCAAAGCCAGGGGCAAACCTGGGCAAACGGGTCCGTCCAGGATGTTGTGGGTCAACTACTGGTAGTGGCCATCGCTGACCGTGCCAGGCCAGGACTCGGTCCTCGTAGTGGCGCCTCCATGAACTGCGGGCAGGGCCCCAGGCTCACAGCGCATGGCGGCATGGCACGTGGGCCTGGTGTCCGCCCTGTGCGCATGCGCTGCCGTTACCAACATCTTTGCTGGTAGTGCGAACGTAAGGAACTCCACCCTAAACCCAGAGCGACGACCGGAATGCAGCTGCACGAAAGGAACTAGACAAGACAGGGTCGCTAAGGTCAGCAAGGTCAGCACTCTGGCGTCCATGGGTCAGAACCCATGCCGAAGCTAGCCGTGGGCTGCCAAGAACCGCAACGCAGTGAAGGCGCTACAACGGACCTGCCGATAGCACAACGCTTGGTGGACGCCCGGGCGGCTACCGGTACGCCCCACGTGCCTTGCACGCAATGAGCACACCGGCCGGCGCTCGCACAGATCTGAACACGCCCAGCCCAGCACGCAGCAGGAACGGGCAGCCGGCGCGCACACCCTACTTCCACAGATGGCTGTTACATCGGAGACCCTACTGTTTAAGCTTGGTGTTTCCGTGCCTAGGTTAAAACCGCAACAGCACGCAGGCAGGCATGAGCCACGGTATCGTCCACTACAACCGTTCGAAGTAGCGACTTAGAGATCCAGGCCGACTGAAGCAGGTACTGTTCGCCAGAGAATGTTGCCCTACTGCTGCACGACGTGCAAGGTGCAACACGATATGCAATGAAGGGCCGTCCATACGCTCAGCAAAGCTACTGATATGGCCAGAGCTTATGGTTACCAACGGTCGCACACCACGACGTTATGCGCAGCACCCTTTGCTACTGCTGATAACAGGTCACCCATGACGCGTGCTGGCCGACCATGCGGTCCAGCACAACACGTCACCAAACCCATTCGCACCAAGCAGTACCTGTGACTCAACAACAAAACACCAAGCCTGACGCCCCTTCCCTCCCTGCCCGCCTCAACCCTCCCGGTGTCAGCCTTCCTCCCGTATCCCCTCATCCTTTGCTGTGCAATCCGCGTACCACAGCCCCATCGACCACACTGACTTCTGCATGAATTAGCACCTTACTCCTGCCGCAGCGTCAGCCGGCGCTGCGATGTGAACGGCCCGCACAGCGCCGCGAGCAGCCCCAACCCTATGCTGGCATCACAGCTGCAGCGCCCACACACACAGCGCATTCCCCAAAGCTCCCTCGGCAAATAAATTCTGACGCCCCCATCTTCCATGCCCGCCTCACTCCTCCCTGTCCTCCTCCTCCTCCCGCACGTGGTCAAAGTCGTCCGTCGGCCCGTACTGATCCACCTTCAGCTCCACCTTGCCGCCCATGCCCGCCTCCTCCAGACCCCGCACCACCCACTTACGCACAACATGGCACCGGGATGAGTCCCAGGGCTTTTTCTTTTCGTACCACCTCGCGGTTTTGGGCAGCAGCATCAGCCGGCGTAGCGACGCGGACTGCTGGCACAGGGTCAGGAGCAGGTCGGCCACCACCTGCGTGTCGAGGGTGCAGCGCCCCGGGCACAGCACCAGGTCGCGCAGGTGCGTGTGGCGCGACAGGGCCGCCACAAGCTCCACCATGTCGAAGGCACAGTTGCGCAGCACCAGCACCTGCGGGAGGATGCGGGGCGCAAGCCACAAGAAAGAGGCGCGGGGACGTTGCGTGAGTACGTGCAACCAGCCATGAGGTGGACTACGACTCCACGAGACAAGGCATAGGATCATACTGCTTAGATGGGAACAGAGTACGGCTTGTCGCTCAGGACTGTGTTGCTCCGCACTGCACTCGCTGTGCAATGGAGGCTTTGGCCGTGCGGCGGGTGCACAGCCGAATTGGCCAGCCCCACGCAGCCACCCCCGTGCGCAAGCCGCTTCGCGACCCCCACCTTTATCTCCGGCAGCGTGGCCGCCAGGCACTCCAGGTCGCCCCCCACCAGCTCCAGGCCCCGCAGAGCCACCTGCGGCCGCCACACCGGCCCCAGCTCCCGGATCCACACCGCGTGGCCCGGGGCATCAGCACCAGCCACACCTGCCGGCGCCGCCGGGGGTTGCAGAAGCCCCAGCCCCGGCAGGGCCTCCGCGTACAGCCTCAGGGCGCCGCCGTTGCGCGGACGGCAGCTGCGGACGGCGGCCAGCATGCCCACCAAGCGCCTAACGCGCTCCACCGCAGCGGGAAGCAGCCTGCGCTGCCTGCGCCCCTTCGTCAGCAGCACCTCGGAATCCTCGCGGCCGAACACAAACTCTACGCCGCTTTCCTCCGCCGGCGGTATTTCCCAATCGTTGCGGCTGAGGTCCAACCCTAAGCCGAATGGCACGCTTTTGGGGCGACCCAGCCGTACCGTGAGGTCCGTTGGTAGCGCCGGCAGCGCGGACAGCACGTCCAGGCGTTGCGGCGTTAACAGCCACAGCGTGCTAAGCTTGGGAGAGACCTCTAGGCTGAGTCGCGGCTGTGCGCCGTCCGTGGCGGGGCCCAAAGCGGGCGGCAGTGCCAGGCGGGAAACCACAAGGTGGGTCAGCCCGGTCAGGGTTGCGAGGGCCCCCGTGCAGAGGGGCGGGCCGGAGAGGACAAGGTGGGCCAGGTCCGGCATGCAGCGCAGCGCAGAGCCGAGGGCGGCCTGCTGCTCCTGGTACACCCCTTGCAGCTCCTCCTCCTCCTCCTCCTCCTCCTCCTCCTCCTCCTCCTCCTCCTCCTCCTCCTCGTCCTCCTTGGGCAAGGTAGGGTCGCCGAAGGTGTAGTAGTTGAGCTGCAGGGCCAGCCTGGTGAGGCCGGTGAGGGCGCTCAGGCGGGACAGGTCGGAGGCGTGCTCGGACAGGATTCGCACGGAACCATTGATGTCCATAAGTTCCTGGCTGAGCTCCAGGCGCTTCAGTGAGGTCAGCTTGGACACAGCGCGCAGGACGACCAGGTCGCCTGCAAACACAAAGGGGCCACAGCGGGAAAGCTAATTGCGATTGGTGGGGAAAGCAAACTGCGCTACGGTCCCAATGGTGGGGACAGCTGGGTACAACATGCCCAGCCGTGTTTGTAGTCAACAGAGGGTGAGTACCAGCCCCACAAGTTGGGTGGGCGTGCCCTGTAGGGCAACCCAGCACACGACTTGCTTGGCGCTATGCCAGCGAAAGCGCACGCAACCATTTGTTCAGTGTGGCGAAGTAAGGGATGTTATTATAGTGTCCTTGACAGACAGAGATGTGCATCCCTCACTTACGTACGAAGGGGTCCTCCTCGGAATACCGGAAGTTGACAGTCAGCTCCTCCAGTCCGGTGCACAACCGCAGCCCGTGCAGCAGCACCGGCCGCCACTCGTCCAACTGCCGGAGGTGCAGCGCCTTGAGCCTCGGCCCCACCGCCCCGTACAGCTGCAGAACTCCGAACTCCGTCGCAGCGTTGGGTTCCGTGTGTCCAACGAGCTTTAGTTCGGTGAGGTTGGGGCAAGCCTTTGCAAGCGCACAGGCGGTATCCGCGGTGAGCCACGGCCCTGCGTCGATCTCCAGGTGCGTCAGCAGGCCCGCGTTGGGGTAGGACCCGATGGCCTCAAACATGGCCAAGCTGCGGGGACAGGGGGACGGAGAATGACGATACAGGAGAGAGTTAGGCAGGAGTTGCATTCGCACGAGGACTGCGTTCCAGGCTGTGGGGACACAGGGGTAAGGAGCAGAACACGTGGCACCGCGTTGATGTCAGGACTGCGTTCACGCAACTTGAAGCTGTAATGAAGGTGGACGTGCAAGGTGTCTGTGGGCGCCCGGCAGCTCTGTTGTTCCAGGCACGGAATGGGTCGTTTGCGTTCGGCAGCAGCGCACGTGCCTACCGTATGGTGTGGTCTACATGCTACGTCATTCTCGGGGCAGCTGCGGGCACAGAGCAGACCATGGGCGCCACCCACCAGCGCTGCTCCTGCAGCAGCGTCCACTCGTCCTCCTGCTCCGCCGTTAGCTCCCACCGAGGCATACCAGTCGCCCGTACAACCAGGGCCTTCAGCAGCGGCTGGCCTCGCTGGAACATGCCGGTCAACAAGTCCTTGACTCGCCATGGCTCGGGCTCCGTAAGCGGTGCGTCGGCACTGCCTGGCAGCGTGAAGTTGAGCCACAGCTTGCGCAGAAGCTGGTCATGGAGTGCGAGCCCATCCCGGCACGTGGCAGCAAGGCTTGTGGCACAGCTTTCACCCTCGTTGCTGGAGTTGTGCGGCGATTCGAAGTAGCCCCACACCACCTCCATGGCCTGCCAGAGCTGATAGGGGCTGACGCCAGCATCTGCTCCTCCCGGCCCAGAGGTCCTGCTTGCAGGGCGGTCAAGAGGCCCGTCCATGTCCTGTAAACAGCAAGCAGGTCCAGTCATGAGCAGCACGCGTCGGTATGTCACTGTGCACGTTTGCTACAGGCCAGGAGTGCACGCCTTGAGCGAAATGGGCGGGGAGGACGGCAGCAGTTGGAGCAGTAGCAGCGGCGGGCGCTCAAGGCGGCACTTGACACTCATGTGCTTCCACATCCAATGCTGCCTATTGTCCAGGCTGTTATTTATGGGCGTGGTGAAGAGTGTGCCGGGTAAGAAGCAGCTGGCTGGATCACCAAAGCAACGGCAGCAGAGGCTTGGTGCCAGCAGGGGCACGGGAGACCCCATAACCCCATGAGACGCCATGTGGCGCGTAGGCGGTGCGCCCGCAGCGCACCTCGTCATAAACAGGCTCAATGCGTTCGATCAGTCCTCGCCGGGCCTCTGCCTCTTGCCCCGGCGTACAGTCTCCCTCAGGTAAGCTGTCATCGCTCGCTGCTTGCAGCCGTCTTGTTGGCCGCACCAGCCGGTTATGTGGCAAGCAAAGTTGACTATTGGCCGTTAGGTTCAAGTTTGGCCGGCTGGCTTTGGGTATGCTGCCTAGGTTCTGCCGGCATGTCTGCATTTGCGTTCAGCCTTGTACTAACGCTACACTTGCGTGACTCTGTCCGAGGTGATGTTATTGTTATGTGTTGCAGTGTTGTACCTGTCGTGTCCAGGCGTAGGAAGTGTCCACTGCCACAACAGTAACGTGGAGCAAAGCGCGCACACTTTACGACAATGCACACAGCCAATCACATGCATGTAATAGTAGATTGCTGACTCGGAAAGCCGTGCGCCTGTGCATCATGCAGGGTCTAAGGCGTCGGATCCGAAAAGGACACGGCTGATCCTGGCACGGTTGGGGCGGTTGTCCAGTCAGCCAGCCAGTAGTCCAGCGAGCTGAGGTTGGTACCTTCGTCCAAGACCTCATGACCGGTGACGAGCTCCAGATGATGGTGGGGCACACGCAGAGCTGCGCAGAGGCATTCGGCACAGCAAAATGCCCCAGACTGTCCCATGGACAACCGCCTGGAGCACCTGGGAGCACCTAGCCCCGAAGCAGGGGCCCCGCAGCCCCTGCTTTGGATAGCGCATCCGTGGACTGCGGCAGGACCACAGGCACACGGTCCCGGCCTCTGGCCTGTATCTGCCTGTAAGCACGTGCTTCCTTCCATGAGAGTCATCATTATCATGACCACCAAGGACACAAGTTGGACTTCAGGGTGTCGGTTACAAGGAAGCTGCCACGAATGGAACATTACGGTACAAGGCGAGCCCCCCGCCAGTGTTCAGGGCTCAAACATCAAAGTCTATGGCAACAGCGAGCGCCGCAGTACCGTAAGTCACCAGTAGACCCTCACGGTGCACTATCGTCCCACATCAGCCTCCGCTGAGACGATGGGACTCGTGCAGAAGCGCCTGGCCGGCCGACTATCAAAGGCGGCTACGCCCCACATTTCCCGCACAGTCAGGTACCGGTAAGCACAGCGGGCACGCATGCGGCATGCGGCGCAGCACGGCACGCCCGGCCCAGCAGGAACAGGCGATCGGCACGCCAGTATGTCTGCAGATGGCTAATACCGCTTGCGCTTGGTTTACTGCAGCACATGTACGAGCAAGAGCCTCGGCGGCATCGTCCAAAGGCCAACCCTGGCGGAATAGCGGCTAAGGAGTGCAGGTCCACTTACGCAGGTCCTGTTCGCCCGAGCAGGTTGCCCTACTGCTACACGACGTGCAACACGATGTGCCATGAAAGGGCCGACAATGCGTTCGACAAAGCTGCTGCTTTGACCAGAACCTAGGGCTACCAGCGGTCGCACGCCAAGGCCATGCGCAGCACCCATAAAAACTTCTGCTCTAGTGGGAATAGTTAACCCACCACGCGGCCTGGCCCCCGATACGGTTAAGCACACCAGTCACGAAACCCACTAACTTCGCAACCACACTCGTGGCCAAACATGCCACCACACCAAATCCTGACGCTCCTTTCCATCCCACCGGACTCAGTGTTTCCAATGCCAGCCTTCCTCCTATGCCGGGAAGGATGTATCCTCCCCAACATACGCAGCTCGTCTCTTGTAAAATCCTCGCACTGACGCCCCCTTCCCTCACTGCCCGCCTCTTGCCTCCTCCTCCTGCTCCTCCTCCTCCGCCAAATCCGGCACGTACGCGAAGTCGTCCTCCAGTCCGAACTCCACCGACCCATCCTCCACCTCCAGCTCCACCTTGCTGCCCATGCCCGCGTCCTCCAGACCCCGAGCCACTGTGTCGCGCACATCAATGCACGGGAGTACGTCCCAGACCGTGTCCGCTGGAAACCGATCCTCAGAGTTGTGCAGCAGCGTCAGCCGGCGTAGCGACGTGGACTGCTGGCACAGGGTCAGGAGCAGGTCGGCCACCACCTGCGTGTCGAGGGTGCAGCGCCCCGGGCAGAGCACAAGGTCGCGCAGGTGCGTGTGGCGCGACAGGGCCGCCGACAGCTCAGCCATGTCGAAGGCACAGTTGCGCAGCACCAGCACCTGCAGGAGGGTGCAAGCCGCAAACCTTAAGCACAACCAAGGGGCACGGGCACATGGCAACTTTGCAGTAGCCAAGAAGGTAACTATGGCACGCAACGGCGGCCGTACGGTACCTTCTACGGCGCAGAACATCACAGCTGGGTGGAAGGTGACTTTGTTGTAGTGTATGTCAGTAGGCTTGCTTGGTGTGTAGCGTATGCAGAGAGGAGTAGTACTAGCCGTGCGGCGGGTGCATGACACATCCCATGCAGCCGCCCCAGCCCCCACCTTCATCTCCGACAGCGTGGCCGCCAGGCATTCCAGGTCGCCCCCCACCAGCTCCAGCCCCCGCAGCGCCACCAGCGGCCGCCGCACTGGCCCCAGCTCCCGGATCCACACAGCGTGGCCCGGGGAACTAGCCACAGCCACACCCGCCGGCGCCGCCGGGGGGTGCAGAAGCCCCGGCCCCGGTGGGGCCTCCGCGTACAGCCTCAGGGCCCCGCTGTTGCGCGGACGGCAGCTGCGGACGGCGGCCAGCCTGCCCACCAAGCGCCTAACGCGCTCCACCGCTGCGGGAAGCAACCTGCGATTGGCGCTCCCTTCCACGGCCAGTATCCCTGACTCCTCGAGCCCGAACACAAACTCTACGCCAACCTCCATGCCCTTTGGGCGACCCATCAAGGCCGCGAGGTCCCCTGGGCGGCCCATCAGTACCGTGAGGTCGGTAGGTAGCGCCGGCAGCGCGGACAGCACGTCCAGGCGTTGGGGCCTCAACAGCCACAGCATGTTAAGCTTGGGAGAGAGCTCTAGGCTGAGCCGCTGCTGTGAGCCGTCCGGGGCGGGGCCCAAAGCGGGAGGCCACGCCAGGCGGGAGGCCACAAGGTGGGTCAGCGCGGTCAGGGTGGCGAGGGCCCCCGTGCAGAGGGGCGGGCCGGAGAGGACAAGGTGTGTCAGGTGTGGCATGCGGCGCAGCGCAGAGCCGAGGGCGGCCTGCTGCTCCTGGTAGACCATTTGCAGCTTCGCGTCCGCTTCCACTGTGCTCGGCTCGGCCCGGAGCTTCCACTTGTCGGGCAAGGTAGGGTCGCCGAGGGTGTAGTAGTTGAGCTGGAGGGTTAGCTTGGTGAGGCCGGTGAGGCCGCTCAGGCGGCACAGGTCGGAGGCGCGCTGGGACAGGCCTCGCGTGGGCTCGAAGGCGCCGTAGCTGTCCGTGTTTTCGTGGCTGAGCTCCAGGCATCGAAGAGAGGTCAGCTTGGACACGGCACGCAGGACGGCCAGGTCGCCTGCAGATGCAAAGGGACCATGGCAGGTGGCTGGCGGCGGGCTCTCGGGCTTGTGAATGGAAATAGCAAGTTGCGCAACGGTGGCGATGGTGGGGCTAACTGGGTACAGCAGACCTAGCCATGGTTCTGGTCAACAAAGGGCGAGTACCAGCCCCACATGCTCGGTGGGCATACCTAATGCAGCGACCTAGCATACGTCGTGGTGCTATGCCAACGAAGGCGCTCGTCAACCATTTGCATGGAGGCGGCCGAGTAGTCGGTGTCTGTGGATAGTGTACTTCGTACACGATCCTAGGAGGTTTGCACCTGTCACTCACACACGAAGGGGTCTTCCCTGGAGTAAAGGATGTTGACAGTCAGCTCTTCCAGCCCGGTGCACAGCTGCAGCCCGTGCAGCAGCACCGGCCGCCACTCGTTCATTTGCCGGAGGTGCAGCGCCTTGAGCCTCGGGCCCACCACCCCGTACAGCTGCAGAAGTCCGAACTCTGTCGCGGCATTGGGTTCCCTGCGTCCAATAAGCTCCAATTCGGTCAAGTTCGGGCAGGCGTCCGCCAGCGCCAGGGCAATCTTCGCAGTGAGCCACGGCCCAGCGTCCATCTCCAGGTGCGTCAGCAGGCCCGCATTGGGGTAGGACCCGATGGCCTCAAACATAGCCAGGCTGCGGGGGCATGGGCGAGAAGGACACAGAACGAAGAGGCAGGCAGGAGTTGCGCTCGCCAACAGACTATATCAGTGCGACTGCAAGACGTCAAGAAGGTGGGCGTGCAGGATGTATGTGGCAGGCTGGCAGATCTGTTGTTTCAGATAACTTGTTGGGCTGCTGTTGTTGTGCTTCGATAGCAGGGCGCATGCTGTTGGCGCAACCGCAACCCACTACGCCCCAGAGGCAAGCAACCGGCAAAGAGCACACTTCTTAACCCGTCTCCAAAGAGCACACTGGAGATGCCACGCACCAGCGCTGCTCCTGCAGCAGCGTCCACTCGTCCTCTTGCTCCGCCGTCAGCAGCCAAGGCGCACTGCTCGTCAGGGCCTTCTGGGGTACCGTCGCCCGTACCACCAGGGCCTTCAGCAGCGGCTGGCCTCGCTGGAACATGCCGGTCAACGAGTCCTTGACTTGCCATGGCTCGGGAACCGGGATAGGTGCGTTGAGACTGTTTGGCAGCGTGAAGTTGAGCCACAGCTTGCGCAGGAGCCTGTCGTGAAGCGTGAGTCCATCCCGGCACGTGGCACGAAAAGTCGCGGAACAGCGCTCGGCCTCGTTGCTGAACCTGTTCGGCGGTTCAAAGTAGCCCCACACCACCTCCATGGCCCGCCAGAGCTGGTCGGGGCTGACGCCAGCACCTGCTCCTGCCGGCCCTGAGTCTCCGCTTGCAGGGTCGTCCATGTTCTGCAAGCGAGGGTGAGATTAGGAACCTTAGCAACCTGGGTCAGTCATCAGCAGCATATGCCAGGAGTGCACGCGTTCTGTGTGCCCTGGCGAAGTGGACGGGGAGCACATGGGAGGGAAACGCGTCGCGCCGACGGGCGTCGGCTACCGACAGCGTCCTAGGCACCACCCCAGTATGCCCCTCGTATGCAAAGCTTGCGGTATCAATGTGGGCAAGCTTGGGCAATCATGGCCCACCTCGTTTCGGAAAGGGTGTAAATGCAAGCTCCGTTAACCAAAGCGGCTCCGGCGCTGGTGAAAAGGAAAAAAGTTCAAGGTGGCAGCAAAACAATGCTATTGCTTAAACTCCTTAACGTCCTCAAAGGGCCCCGGCGGCACTCCTGAGAGCCGGTTTTGCGACATGGACAGCCAGGTTTGCTTGTGAAGTAGTCACACTTGACATGTATAAAGTTTGCAGAGAGAAGGCGCTCGCGCATTGGTCAGTTAACGCCGCCCGCTAGATCCTAGAAGCCATGGTGGTGGGCATGCCCAGCTGCAGGGTGGCCTAGCGTAAGCCCCACGCTAGCCCCACAAGCTCAGAGGTGGCGCCCGCTTGCAGTAAGGCGAAAGAATGTGCAGGCAGCGAGAGCGCAGTAGCATGGCCTGGTGCCGCAACCGCTTACATAAAAGCCAGGGGCACGTGGCCCTGCGTGTCCTATAGCCCCTGGATGACGCGTTCATGGACGGCGGCAGTACTACACGCACTCGGGCCCGGCCTCCGCCCTGTATGCATGTGCTAACTTTAAAGCGAAGGCCTACGTGTCTTGGTTCACAATCTTGGTTCCTTTTCAGAGCCCAGCCCCGTCCAAATGGTCCCGGCGGTTTGGGCAGGTTTGGGACACGGGCAGGGGACACGGGGTTTCCCACCCCTCGCACTGTACGTTTAGGAGCCAACGGCTCCACCAATGAAATGACCACAAACAACGGGCCTCAAGTTCAAGCTGTGAGAGCCGGGTCCCGCGCTCCCGCCCCTACACGGCTTCCCGCAAAGACACTCCCACAGAAGACAGAACACAAGCAGTCCACCTGTCGTGGCCCCACGATCCACAGCCCCGTCAGCCATCATAGTCAGTCAACATTGCCAACATACCCACCTCCCCATCCCCCGCGTCACCGCATTGCGCACAACAAAAGAGCACTGCCCCGACTGCCATGCTGAAGCGCCTAGAGCACCTATTGACTGCCACTCAGTAGCGTCAGCCGGCGCTGTGATGTGAACGGCCCGCACAGTGTTGCCAGCAGCACCAACCCCATGCTGGTGTCCAGACTGCAGCGCCCACACACACAGCGCATCTCCGTAGCTCCATCAACGAAGTGAGTCCTGACGCCCCCATCCCTCACTGCCCGCTTCATTCCTCCCGGTCCTCCTCCTCCTGCCGCACGCCATCAAAGTCGTCCTTCAGCCCATACACCGCAACCTCCAGCTCCACCTTGCCGCCAACGCCTGCCCCCTCCAGACCCCGCACCACCCACTTACGCACATCATGGCACCGGTATACATTCCAGGGCTGCTCCTCTTCATACCACTCGCTGGCCACGGGCAGCAGCGTCAGCCGGCGTAGCGACGTGGACTGCTGGCACAGGGTCAGGAGCAGGTCGGCCACCACCTGCGTGTCGAGGGTGCAGCGCCTCGGGCACAGCACCAGGTAACGCAGGTGCGTGTGGCGCGACAGGGCCGCCGACAGCTCGGCCATGTCGAAGGCACAGTTGCGCAGCACCAGCACCTACGGGAGGGCGCGGGCCGCACACCATGGGCACAACCAAGGGGCACGGGCACATTGCATGAGCCGCGGAAGTATGCGTGCTACGCGCAACTGGGCCATCAGGTACTGCGACTGACACGGATCAGGACATCACAACCTGCGGAAAGGACAGGTGTCGGCAGGCAGGGTACGGTTTGCATGGCGCGACATGCGCTTTGCAACGAAAGCTTTGGTAAGTACGAGGAGGCTGAGCCCCAGCCTGCTTACTCGAGCGAGGATGAGGAGGAAGGCCGAGGTGAAGCCGGGCTTTGGCCGTGCGGCGGGTGCACAGGCGAATTGGCCAGCCCCACGCAGCCCCCTAATCCCGCCCACGCAAGTCGCTCGGCGAGCCCCACCTTCATCTCCGGCAGCGTAGCCGCCAGGCACTCCAGGTCACCCCCCACCAGCTCCAGCCCCCGCAGCGCCACCAGCGGCCGCCGAATCGGCCCCAGCTCCCGGATCCATACCGCGTGGCCCGGGGAACTAGCCACAGCCATGCCCGCTGGCGCCGCCGGGGGGTGCAGAAGCCCCGGCCCCGGCGGGGCCTCCGCGTACACCCTCAGGGCGCCGTCGTTGCGCGGACGGCAACTGCGGACGGCGGCCAGCATGCCCACCAAGCGCCCAAGGCGCTCCACCGCCGTGGGCAGCAGCCTGCGCTTGCCGCCCTCCTCTGCCGCCAGTGTTTCCCAATCTTCGCTGCTGAACATAAACTCTACACCAAACTTCATGGGCCCTGGGGGACCTAGCAGCAGCTCGAGGCCCGTAGGAAACGCCGGTAACGCGGACAGCAGGTCCAGGCGTTGGGGCTTCGTCAGCCACAGCATGCTCAGCTTGGGCGAGACCTCTAGGCTGTGCAGAGGCTGTGAGCCGTCCGCGGCAGGGGGCGGAGCGGGAGGTCGCGCCAGGCGGGAGGCCACAAGGTGGGTCAGCGCGGTCAGGGTGGCGAGGGCCCCCGTGCAGAGGGGCGGGCCGGAGAGGGCAAGGTGGGTCAGGTTTGGCATGCGGTGCAGCGCAGAGCCGATGACGGCCTGTTGCTCCTGGTACACCCTTTGCAGCTTCGCGTCACTTTGCACTGTGCTCGGCGCGGCTTCGAGCTTCCACTTGTCGGGTAAGCTGGGGTCGCCGAGGGCATAATAGTTGAGCTGAAGGATCAGCCTAGTGAGGCCGGTGAGGGCGCTCAGGCGGGACAGGTCGGAGGCGTGCTTGGACAGTATTTGCACGGACCCGTAGACGTCCATGTTTTCGTGGCAGAGCTCCAGGCGCTTTAGAGACGTCAGCTGAGACACGGCGCGCAGGACGGCCAGGTCGCCTGCGAAAGCACAGGGGCCACAGCAGGCAGTCTCATAGGTGGGGCAAGCAAATGGCGCTACGGTCCCGATGGTGGGGACAGCTGGTGACAACGTGCCCGGCCGTGGTTCTGGTTAAAAGCGGGTGAGTATTAGCCCCACATGTTGGGTGGGGCCACACCTCGTGTGGCAACTTACAACGTTGTGCTGTGCCAACGACGGCGCATGTAATCCATTTGTTAACATGCGGCCAAGTAAGGGATGTTATGCACAGTGTCCTTGACAGACGGACCATGGAGGTTTGCATCCTCACTCACATATGAAGGGGTCCTCCTCGGAATACAGGATATTGACAGTCAGCTCCTCCAGCCCGCGGCCGGTGCACATCCTCAGCCCGTGCAGCAAAACCGGCCGCCACTCGCTCAGCTGTCGGAGGTGCAGCGCCTTGAGCCTCGGCCCCACTGCCCCGTACAGCTGCAGTAGCCCAAGCTCTGTCGCTGCATCGGGTTTCGTGCGTCCGAGGAGTACCAGCTCAGTGAGGTTGGGGCAGGCTTCTGCCAGCGCAGAGGCGGTATCCTCAGTGAGCCACGGCCCAGCGTCCATCTCCAGGTGCGTCAGCAGGCCCGCATTGGGGTAGGACCCGATGGCCTTCAACATGGCCAGGCTGCGGGGACAGGGGGAGGAGGAGGAAGACACAAGAGGAGACAGGCGGAAGTTGTGCCCACCGAAAGACTGCATGTGTGTGCGACTGCGAGGAGTAAACAAGCTGGACGTGCAGAATGTCTGCAGCAGGCTGCGACAGACCTGTTGTCACAGGCGCTTGTTCGGGTGTAACAGAAAGGCAAGGGCCGATGGCTCAACCGCAAGCCTAAACGCCCCAGGGAGCGTCAATCGGCAAAGAGCACACCGTAAAGGCTACTCACCAGCGCTGCTCCTGCAGTAGCGTCCACTCGTCCTCCTGCCCTGCCGTCAGCTGCCACCAAGGCTCCTGGGGTACCGTCGCCCGTACAACCAGGGCCTTCAGCAGCGGCTGGCCTCGCTGGAACATGCCGGTCAACGAGTCCTTGACTCGCCATGGCTCGGGAACTGGGATAGGTGCGTCGGCACTGTCTGGCAGCGTGAAGTTGAGCCACAGCTTGCGCAGGAGCTTGTCGTAAAGCGCAAGTCCATCCCGGCACGTGGCACGAAGGGTCGCGGAACAGCGCTCGGCCTCGTTGGTGAACCTGTTCGGCGGTTCAAAGTAGCCCCACATCACCTCCATTGCCTGCCAGAGCTTATCGGGGCTGACGCCAGCACCTGCTTCTGCCGACGCAGAGTCTCCGCTTGCAGGGTCGTCCATCCTGCAGGCGAGGAAGGGGGTTAGGTGCCTTTAGCAACCTTGGTCATCCACCGGCAGCATACGTAAATAAGCTTATGTACCGCTTGAGTTAGGCCAGGAGTGCACGCTATCTGTGTGTCATAGCAAAGTGCGCTGGGTGGACATGGGGAGGGGGCGTGTTGCGCACGGTTGCGCCGACTACGGACAGCGCCCTAGCCCCCATCTCTCATGCCGCTCGCTTAGATAGCTTGCAGTGTCCATGTAAGCAAGCTTGTACAATCATGGCTAACCTTGTTTCGCTAAGGGTGTGCTGCAATTATGCAGCTTCGAAGCAGCAAAGAGAACCGTGAAGTGGACAGTAGCTAAAGGTGGCAGAAGAACGTTATTATACTAACACTATGTTACGTCTGCTAAATCCTGAATGTCCTCAGAGGACCGTGGCACTCGACGGCTTTCTGACAACGACAAGCGGCGTTCGCTTGTTATGATAAGTAGCGCAGTTGGCTTATTACTAATTTGCAGAGTGAAGGAGCTTGCGCATTATCCTGGTTATGTCGCTATTCCTGCTTTTGCCATGTGCAAGCAAATCGGCATGCCCCGGCTGCAAGCAGGGGAGCTCCCCTGGTTGCAAGTGGCCTGGCGTGGGCCCCACAAACTCATGGGTGGGAATGTGCGGAGGCATGCAACTGAAGGGTGCATGGAGCCAGTGGTAAGGTCTGGCAAAATGCCAAGGAGGGTGGGCAGCAGCAGCACCAGCAGTGCCTGGGCCGTAATGCCTTGGTCAATGCCCCTCCCGAGTCGTTCCTCAAGGTGTGCAGGTGCCGGTGACTTCTAGAACCAGGTACGGCTGTTTGGCTCTTGCCGCTATTTTCCGGTAAACGCTTCCGCGTCATGGAGAGGACCTTTGCCTTCCACAGAATTGCGTTGAACCTAGGCTGAACGAGTTCCACTGCAAACGACAGCCATGCTCATCGGGACACCCAGCCGCACAGGCATGTGGTCAGCCCAGCCATGTGTGACGTGGTGGCCGTGTGTTGAACGCACCAACAGAACCTTTCCCCTATCCCATACATCTAGGTCCCCAAATGCCACAAGCATTGCCACGCAAACCACTGGCTCCCTTTCCCAGGGTTATATATCCATACGTCAGACCCTTTGCCGTTATCTGCGGGGCAGCCGCCCCTTCCCTTCAAATACGGTAACAGGCCCACCGTACATGGAAGAACCAGAACCTCGACCAAGCGCAGCAGATACACGGTGCAAACGCAGCTACGCTCACAGCTCCCTACCCCGCAATTCACACCCCCAAACTGGTTCAATGACAACGCACCCTGCGCCCCTCCCCGCGTACGCCTCACTCCTCCCGGCCCCACTCCTCCGCCCGCACAAGCTCGAACTCCTCCCGCAGCCCAGTCTCCGCCGACCCATCCTCCACCTCCAGCTGCACCTTGTCGCCCATGCCCGCCTCCTCCAGACCCCGCGCCACCAAGTCGCACACCAGCTCGCAGTGGGGGCTGTCCCAACGCAGCCCGGGCGCAGCTCCATCAGTGTGCAGCAGTGTAACCCTGCGCACGGACGGCGCCCGCTGGCACAGCTGCAGGAGCGCACGTGCAACGTCCCCTACTGTGTACCGGCTGCGCCCGGGGCACAGCACCACGTGCCGTAGGTGCGCGTGGTGCGAGAGGGCGTCCGACAGCTCGAAGAAGTCGAAGGAGCAGTTGCGGAGCGCCAGCACCTGAGAGAACGGAGCCGCGTATAGCAATTGGGCAAGGGTTAGTACCGTACCTCATCCATTCTGCGGAGCCAGTGAACGAGCCGTACACAGACAGTGAAACATCACCCCGGCTTCGCGCAGCGAGGCAGAAATGCATGCGTGCATTGCTTCTGGTGTGCGAGGAACGGATCTGCAAGCGGCAGGGCCCTGACAGTGCTTTGTTCCTTTCCAGCCCTTGACCCACCATGGCGCCCTGCATTAAGCACGTGGTTGCTGGCCCGGATGGGCGCTGCGTAGCCTAGGACAGCAGCAAACCGTAACTCCTCCTACATACATGCAGCGTCGATGTCAGACCGTAACCCACCTTCATCTCCGGCAGCATGGCTGCCAGGCACTCCAGGTCACTCCCCACCAGCTCCAGGCCCCGCAGCGCCACCACCGGCCGCCGCACCGGCCCCAGCTCCCGAATCCACACCGCGTGGCCCATTGCGCTCCCACCAGCCGCCGCCCCGCCCCCCGCTGCCCCCGGCTGTGGCGGCAGCAGCAGTTGCGTGCCCGGCCCGGCCTCTGCGCACAGCCTCAGTGCTCCCGACCCGCTCGGTTGGCAGCTCCGATGGGCAGCCAGCCGGGGCACTGTGGCCTTCAGGCGGTCCACCGCTGCGGGGAGCAGCCTCCACTCCGCGGGGTCCATGTCCTCGCGCCCGAACATGAACTCAACACACGTGCCGGCCCTGGTAACCTGGTACTCTCCGAAGAGGACATGCAGCTCTGGCGGCAGCGCTAGTCTGGAAAGCACGCTCAGCTTCTGGGGCTGCGGAAACCAGAGCGACTCAAGCCGTGGCGGGAGGTACATGAGTGACGGGGCCGTGGCCGCCGTGGGCTGGTCGGTGGGCAGCGCCAGGCGAGAGGCTACCACGTGGGTTAGCGAGGTAAGGGCGGTGAGGGTCTCCGTGCAGAGGGGCAGTCCGGCGAGGACCAGGGTGCTCAGGTTCGGCATCCGGCGCAGCGCAGAGCTCAGGGCGGCCTGCTGCTGGCCGTAGGCCTCTCGCAGCCTCTGCGCGTCTGCCGCTGCCTGTGCCGCATTCCTGAGCATGTCGTCGTTGGGTAAGGAAGGGTCTCCGTAGGTGCAGTGCCCCAGGGCGAGGCGCAGCTGGGTCAGGCCGGTGAGGGCGCTTAGGCGGGTCAGGTCGGTGGCGTGCATGGCGATTGCGTCGATGGAGGTCAGCAAGGTGTTGCTGCTCCCGTCGTGAAAGAGCCGCAGGCTCTGCAGTGATGTTAGCTGGGTAATCGCACGCATGACGGCGAGATCATCTGCAAGGAGGGCCACGTAATAACGCAAAATCATATTTCCCCCTACTTTACGAACCGTGTGCAACAGGTACGCTGCTTGGGTTGTAAGTTCAGCCGTGGTCCGTAACAGCACGCATAGCTACAGTCAGTAAACACGAGCCCTGGAGACTTGCGTGCAGGCGGCCAACGCTCACCCTCGAAGGGGTCGTCGCTGCTCTGCTTGATGTCCACCTCCAGCTCCTCCAGCCCCGTGCACAGCCGCAGCCCGTGCAGCAGCACCGGCCGCCACTCCACCAACCGCCGGAGGTGCAGCGACCGCAGCCCCCGCCCCACTGCCCCGTAGAGCTGCAGCACCCCAAACTCCGTTGCGGCGTTTGGGCGGGCGTTGCCCTTGAGGACCAGCTTACTGAGGCTGGGGCAGGCTTCAGCCAGCGCGGACCCCACGTTCGCAGTCAGCCACGGTCCGACATCGATCTCCAGGCACGTGAGCAGCCCCGGGCACGGTGACAGCTTGAGGGCCTCAAAGACCGCAAGGCTGTGGGAAGACGTTAACCGTCGTTGACTTCTCTGACAAAACACCTTGTGGTAGCATCAACGCGACGGCAAGGCTAGCAACAGCTGCTGTCCCTGCAGTGCTGCTGCCCTGATGGACCCCACCCGCAAGCTAATGCCGCACCGTAAAGCGACGAATAGCAGCTAGAGACGTACAGACTAGGGAGTGGCTATGTCCACCTCACCAGCGCTGCTCCTGCAACAGCGTCCACTCGTCCTCCTGACCCGCCGTCAGCTCCCAGGGGACGCCCTCCGCCAGGGCCTCACGGGGCACTGTGGCCCTGATCGTCAGGGCCCTCAGTAGCGGTTTGCCGCGTTGCAGCAAGCTGGAGACCATGCCCTTCACATGTTCCGGATCAGGGGCCGGGATTTCCCCTTCGGACAGGCTCGGCGGCCGGAGCTTGAGGCGTAGGTTGCACAGGAGCGTGTCGTGCAGCAGGCGGCCCTCCCGACACGCGGCACGAAGGGCTGCGGCGCAGCTTACGCCGTCGTCGTCGAACATGTACGGCTGCTGCAGGTAGCCCCAAACCAGCTGCATGGCCTGCCATAGCACTGGGGTGCTGGCTGACGGGGCGGCGCCCGCGCGTGGCGCTGCAGCACCGTCCATTGCCCTGGAGTGTGGGTGTGTGAGCAAGGGTGCGCTGATCTACGGTACTAAAGTACGAAATGCCTGGATATTATCAGTATTGCAAAGGGGCTCCAAGCTACCCTGAAACCATAGCGGCAGAAGACGAAGGCGGGAGGCCAGTCAGAAACATGCCCCCCTGGCTCTCTACCCTTAGTTCACGACCTTGTTGAGCGTGGTGGAGCTACCAACAACCGTGTCGCTGTCATCACCGCCTAGCCTGAAACTACATGATAATGTGGTATAAAGCATAGCTTACCCTGTATCGGGGACAGTTGTTGTCCTGGGGAGCAGCAAGCTGCTTGAGCTACACGAAATGCGCCGAGCAATCTGCCCACCGGCCAACCATGAAGCACAAATGTAGCATATATAGTACTACGGACGTTTCTAGGGATTGAGGTAAACCGGCAGTCAAGCTCAACGGGCTGCCACCTGTACACGCCGCTGCATGATGACACGGTGTTTGTATGCGCCACAACGCATATATTTGCAGCAAGTATCGCCCCCAAACATCTCTTGTATGCATCCGAGGGAGCTGTCGTCAGGAGTTGTGCCTGTGCGTGCGCGGTGGCATTGGTGAGCAATCCGGCACCAGCCACCAGGGGGGCAACCAGCGGTGCTGGTGTATGCATAGCAGCAATGCCGCACATCATACCTTTACGGAACTGCAGCCTTAAGTATAACACACGTACACCATTTATAGGCAGCGGAGAACAGTGCTACCTAGTGTACCGTATGCGGCCGTGTGCTAGCCCTGTGCTCCATGGTGCGCTCGGGCCCTGCTCCGACCTATTTCCTGGTGCGCTGTATGTACTGCAGGCTAACTGTCTAGCCCGCGACCCTCCTCCACCCGGCTTTTGGACCATTACGGAGCCCCCTAACTAAAGACTGCATTTTTGTGCGTGGACAGACAGGGGCAGGCCCCCCCCATGGACAGGGGTTTGTGGACCGAGTTTGCCCACGCCACGCAGGCGGTAGGCCCTGGTAGTCGGCAGTGCTTGTGGCACATGTCTCAGTTGCTGCATGGGGGTTACCATTTGCAGTACACGCACACGCACGTGATCATACAGCACAGGCCGCACGGTGTACGCTTCACGGCATTCACGCAAGGACACAGGCGCACAGTCAGCAAGAGTGTGCTATTACAGCCAGGGGAGCCGTTCAGGGCAAAGTAACGTCAAAGGACGAACAATGAATACGCCCACGTGACAGGGCAGGAGTATGTACATACCGTATACAGACTAACCACTGGAAATAGCAGTGGGGCGCCCGTCCCCTCGGGCACATGTGCGCCAGTGTTGGTTCAGAGCAAATGTCGAGGTCACTCAGGGCCCATAACGGAGTCAAAAGCTAGACCCGCACTTTCCGAGCCCGAGTCCGCCACGTGTCGCCGCCGCTTTGGCGCGGAAATTCACGCGTGTCAGTGGTCACTTTGATTCATTTGTTGCTCGCCAAAGTCCTAACCCCCATACGCCAGCAGCGCCTCCACGAGACGGATTTTAAACCAACACACCGCTTGCGAACAATGCTTATGAAACACCCCACTCCTGCACGCCCTGCTGCAAATGCTTTGGGACCCAAGCTCACAGCGCCTCAGCCGCATATGACAGCATCTTAACCGGCGATGAAGGGGCCAGCCGTAGTGGCGGCGTTCTGCACGACCACGGGGTGAGGCTTGAGCGCCATCTCCACGTCGCCGGCCCAGTAGGTGTCCAGGTTCTTCAGGTTGAGGTACCTGTGAAGACCAAACGCGCGCTTAGTGAGCTGGAGTGCACGCAGACTAAGCAGCCAATACCCACAGCGAGAACCGCAAGCCAGTTGAGTTACTCTTGTGCATGGCGTTGAACCTGCAGAGGCTAGGCCACATTGGCGAGGTGACAGCCCACGTTTTTTCCAGCATTCCGTACCATTGCTGCGGTACTTGGATAAGCGTGAGATGCGGCCTCACCAGTCAATGGTCTTCTTCAGGCCCTCCTCCCAGCCGGTCTTCTCAGTCCAGCCCAGGGCGGCCAGCTTGGAAGAGCCGATGTAGTAGCGGCGGTCGTTGAAGGCGCGGTCCTTCACGTTGACCACCTTGTCCATGGACAGGTTGAAGTGCTTCGCAATGTCGCGGGCCACCTCCAGCACGCTGCGCTCGCGCTCGGTACCGACGTTGTAGATCTCGCCTGCACGGTTTTGCATGTGTTGCGAGTACCCGTCACCGGACCGTTGTGGTGTGTGTGTGCTTAGGAAATCCATGGCATGACCGGACTAGGGCTGTACCAGGGAAAGACTTCCCACAAGGATCCCTCACAGGATTATCAATATTGCTAGAAATCCTGCAAGCGGTTGCGGGAAATCCCACAACAGTTCTGGCCTTTGCAACGCGCCCAGCACCCGATCCCGTAACGGTTACACGTGTTCCCGCATGGTGTCATGCTGAACCTGTGGGATTTCCCGCAGCGTGCGTCCATGCCCCTGTCGAACCCTGGGCTGTACACTAGTCCCTTACGGGCAGGTGATCATCATTACATTCCCTTGGTCATTGAGTGAGTCCCTGACCCGGGGGCTGCCCATGTGCCCCTGAAGCATGCCGTACCACAGCAGTGCACCTTCACGGTTCGGCAGACGGGTATCGCCAACTCTTCTGTCGTGGCCATGAACCTACCGGTCACGCCCTTGTGGAGCACGCAGTCGAAGGCCTCCGCCACGTCCTCCACGTACAGATAGGAGCGCACGCTGCTGCCGTCACCGTGCACGGGCAGCTCCTTCCCGCGAGCGGCCAGCAGGGTGAACTTAGGGATCAGCTTCTCAGGGAACTGGTGGGGTCCGTAGACATTGTTGCCCCGGGTGATGATGATGGGCATCTTATAGGAGGTGATGTAGGCACGGGCGATCAGCTCCGCACCAGCCTTCGCGGCGGAGTACGGGTTGGTTGGGTCCAGGTGGCTCGACTCGACCAGGCCTGGCGGTGGCAATGTGTGGAAGGGGTGAAGGGTTTGTTGAAGTGGGTTGAGAGGGTTTGTTGAAAGTGTACTCGTCAAACTGTGCAGCAGTGACCGTGCGAGGAGCCTTCAGTATAAGGATAGCCCCTGCAGGGGACCAGCAGCCCAGGTCGTGTCACAGACAACCGACCCCCGGCTGGAACCAAAGCCTACCGGTCAATTGAGCAGTATAGCAACATTTGTTATAAGTATCTGCACTGTTGGTAAAAGCGCAAAGTACGCGTTGTGGACGTCTGTGCAACACCCCGGCTGTCATCCCGTGCCAGTGTCCGAACCAGGTCTTCACGCTCACCGGTGTCCTTGCCCAGGCTAGTCTCGCCATAGACCTCGTCTGTGCTGACGTTGATGAAACGCCGGATAGTCCCCGCCATGCGGGAGGCCTCCAGCAGGACGTGCGTGCCGAACGTGTTGTTCAGCGTGAACGCCAGCGAGTTTCCGAAGGAGTTGTCGACGTGTGTCTGCAGTGCAATGCGCAAGGTGTCAGGATACATGGTCCTCCTGGAGGAGATCGTCCCAATCGTCGCCGGTACCTGTTGCGCACCTGAGCCGCGAAGTGCATAACGGTATCAATCTCCTCAGCCTTGAGAATGTAGCTGACCAGGTCCATGGACTGGATGTCGCCCTTGATGAACTGCGGGCGTGGTGGCAGCGCGGTCAGGGACTGCGCGCGCTGCTGCCTGCGCCGGGCGCTGCTGCAGGGCCCTTACCCTGAAGTTGGGCTTGTCCGCGAGGCATGTCAGGTTGTTGGTGCTGGCGCAGTAGTCCAGCTTATCGAGGACAACAACCTGTTCGTGTAAGGTAGGAAGTGAGCTAGGCTGACGGGTAGTGTCCGCTGCAACTTCCCGCGCGCCATCCTCCCCAGACCTTGTATTGAGGGTAGAGGGTGGCGATGCGGATAACCACATGCGAAGCAATGAAACCAGCTCCTCCAGTGATCAAAATGTTCTTCGGGGTGTAAGGCTCAATCAGGGGGTTCCCGTTCTCCGCCATTGCGTTGCGATCCTTGTAACAAGACGAAACAAACTGAGGGGCCTGGTGTATGCGTATGTGTATGCGTGTGGAAAGGGCACACCTGTGAAGTGCAAAGCATTTTCGCTGTTTAAAGCTGGACTCGCCGTGTCTTGTACGGGTAATTTCTTCCCATGAGTCGTACAGAATGGCAAATTCTAAATTCGGAGTCCGAGCAGCACAACAGCACAAACGCACATTTGTAGCTTATCTATTGTCTATTATCTATTCTAACGTTATTCTAACATTAGCGGTTCTCAGTTCTGGTATCCTCTTTTTCCTCAACGCAACAGCCCTCTCGGCACAACACCCCTGTGACCCTGAGCCAAGGCCTTATCCTTAATAACCGCTTTACTCAAGATCCCACCCCAATAGCCATTTTACGGTAGGAGCCTATGGACGTCGTTGGGCGACATCGACATGCCCTGCCTCGCGGCTACGTAGCAACACCACGGTCAGCCTAGCTGTAAGCGGCGAGAGGTTTGGATTGAGTAAGAGCTAGGGCCAAGAGCTACAGGTCTTCAGCAAGGTAAGCCCCGGCCGTGCTTTGCCCACGGCTTTCCACATTACTTTGGGTCGGGTCTCTGCGCACTCTGACTGAAACACGCCCGGTTCGCGTTAAACCAATCCGACTGCCTCTTTCAAACTGTGCTGTACTTGACCAATATCACGGCAAGCAGCATTAGATGCGCCAGCCACCCTACTGAAAACGTCCCGTGTCCTTCACCTGTAGGGTCATGGCCCATATTACACCACCACGGCGGGACGAGCGTCGGCGTATGCCGCCTCTGAACGACTTCGATGCGTTCAGACAGTTCATGACGACTCTGAGTCAGCACGACGACCAGGCGGCTCGGGTGCAGGATGAGGTGGCCATCGAGCGGCGCGTGCACGAAGCCAGGTCGGACCTCGATCGGGCCGGCGCTGCCGTGACGGCGAACACAGTGGCCGACTACAGCCTCGATACCATCGTGACCGTTCTGCGGTTGCGCAGGAAGTACGTACCGCAAGCAGCCCCCACCACCAGCCCCCACCACCAGCCCCCGCCGCCAGCCCCCACCGCCAGCCCCCACCACCGGCCCCTACGGCCAGCCCCCGCCGCCGCCAGCCCCGACTGCCGCCAGCCCCACGCGGTGCCGGGCGCTGCACTGGAAGCCGTGCAGGCGCCGTCGCCAGTTCTAGCGGTAAGCCGTACCGATCCCGCCGCGCCTTGGCTTGGCGACCCCAACCCACATCGCACTGACCCAGTTGCCGTGCGCCAGGTGCCAGACGGCCAGGTGCTCCTGCCCATCCACTCACCCAACCGCATTGTGTTCACGGTGTGCAGGACTTTGACCTGTACGACGACGACGTGGCGTTTGAGGGGGAGCTGCTGACGCTGGCCGAGGAGGAGGACCCGTGCGCGCTGGTACGCAAGCCAGCCGGCCCCCTGCTTTCCAGATGCACCACCCGCCTGCTGCAACACCCCCTCAGCCCACGCCGCACTCACCCAACCGCATTGTGTTCACGGTGTGCAGGACTTTGACCTGTACGACGACGACGTGGCGTTTGAGGGGGAGCTGCTGACGCTGGCCGAGGAGGAGGACCCGTGCGCGCTGGTACGCAAGCCAGCCGGCCCCCTGCTTTCCAGATGCACCACCCGCCTGCTGCAACACCCCCTCAGCCCACGCCGCACTCACCCAACCGCATTGTGTTCACGGTGTGCAGGACTTTGACCTGTACGACGACGACATGGCATGTGTTGAGCGGGTGGCGTCCACCCTGGTCGAGCACCAGCGTCTGCCGCCAATCGCTGCGGTATGTACGCCAGCAGGCTGTTGCTCCCGCAACGCACCACCTGGCCGTAAAACTCCCAGCCCACATCACGGCATTCACGGCCAAAGGGCAATATCCTGTCCTCTGCGTTGGGCTGCTTCATTCAGTTACCTTCTGTTGTTGCTCCTTTGGGGCTTTTCAGTTACTCCACAAGGGGCTCAAAGGGACCTGTGTGCGAAATCCTCAACCCCCATCACGCTAACCTAACTGGCATCGTTCATGCTGTGTAGGTGAACAGCCTGGAAAAAGCAGCTGCGTTTAACAAGTGGGCGGCGAGGCTGGAGTCATCCATTTCAAACCCCGCCAACACGCTCCCGGGCCTGGGCCTCGCAGACCCTCTCACAATGGCACTGCTCAAGACAGCTGCCGACCCCGATCTCCTCCGCTGCACCGACGGCGCTTACGGCGCAAAGCCCGGCTTCGGTCTTATTTACATCGCGCAAATTGACGTCCCGTGGGAAGAAATAGTCGCGATGGCTGAGGCCATTATCAATGGCACCGCCGGTCCAGCGACGAAAGTGGAGCGCGCATGGGCAGCAGCGGTCGTACGCGCGCACAAGGCGGGTAGGCGGCTGGTCATCTTGTACACCGGCCTAACGCGGGACAGCCTGCAAGGACGCTTTGAACTTCGGCGACACAGCCACCTGAAGTCCACCAAGTTCCTATTCGGGCAGTTGCTCAAGAGGTTTGGGGTGCTGCCGGTGATAAGGCTGGCGTTCCCCTCTCAACGCCTCCAGCGTGCACGCGACGAAGTCGAGGCCCTGGCCAGGGAGCGCGGTATTTCCCTTGATGACTTCCCATTCGACGATGCCGTCCTGGGCCACGCGGAGTCTCTCACAGCAGCGCATTATAGGACCCAGCTCCCTTTTGGCGGTGGGAACGCTGGGCCGACTGGCGGCAGCCCTCCCCACCCCAACCTTGAGCCGCACAGGCTCGCTAAGGCAGTATGCATGAAGTGGGGCAAAGGGGTGGGCGCGGTTCAGCTGTCCAGCGCCAAGGAGCTGCGTGTGGTGGACGCCATGGAGGAGTGCGGGGGCGAGGCGTGCTGGCCAGCCGTCCTCCGCCTGCTGCTAATCTACGCAGAGCCTGACGAGCGCAACAGGATGACCATCAAGGGGCTCATGACAGCTGTCGGTGAGTGGTGCACAGCGGGCTGTTTATGTGTCAAGGCGCGGGAGGCGGGACCTCAAGTGCGAGCTACTGTTTCTGCGCCTGGCCGCTACCTCATTCCTTCCCGCGCGGGAGCACCTGGCCGTCTGCTGCCGTTTACTGACACGCATCTCCCCGCCCCCGCCCCCGCCCGGGCACCGCTGTACCATCCAGGCAAACATGCGGCCAGGGCCCTCATCCGTAAGTACGAGGCGCAGGCGCGGCAGCTCCTCGCCGAGGCCAACAACAAGCACCCCACCGACGAGGAGGTGGCGCTGAAGGCGCGGCAGCTGCAGTGTAAGTGGGGGGGGGGTGTTGGGGTTTGGGGATGGGTGAACGTGCGCTCGGCACCGCACCCAGGCCCGGCTGCTGCCGCGGTGCTCGCTGTGCGTCGCTGCCTGCCACGTGCCCGCCGGGCCGGCCCCCTTCTGACGCACGCGCCCCTTCCGGTTTGGCAGGTGCGGCCATGCGGAAGGCCCTCATCCCCAAGTACGAGGCGCAGGCGCGGCAGCTCCTCGCCGAGGCCAACAACAAGCACCCCACCGACGAGGAGGTGGCGCTGAAGGCGCGGCAGCTGCAGTGTAAGTGGGGGGGGGGTGTTGGGGTTTGGGGATGGGTGAACGTGCGCTCGGCACCGCACCCAGGCCCGGCTGCTGCCGCGGTGCTCGCTGTGCGTCGCTGCCTGCCACGTGCCCGCCGGGCCGGCCCCCTTCTGACGCACGCGCCCCTTCCGGTTTGGCAGGTGCGGCCATGCGGAAGGCCCTCATCCCCAAGTACGAGGCGCAGGCGCGGCAGCTCCTCGCCGAGGCCAACAACAAGCACCCCACCGACGAGGAGGTGGCGCTGAAGGCACAGGAGCTGCTGCGTCTGAAACGTAAGGAGTCAGCGTCGCAAGCATGCATGCGACGCTCAAGTCGCCAATTGACATATGTACCGTTTTTTTCACAGGAAGTGAAGCCGCTACGAAAGTGCACCAAAGGCTGAGGCAGGGGCAGCCAGCCGCTGCAGGGTACAGCAGGCAGCAGGCAGCAGCAGGCGGGTGCATCAGATGGCGCTGCCCCATCCCGGGTTGCACGCGGGAGTACACCGGACGCTACGGACTACAGAGTCTAAGGGCTCACCACCGTGCTGGACCCGACTCCCGCACTCCTGGCCATGCGGAAGAGCTTTCAAAGTGCCCCAGGTGCAAGACGCCGCTGGGGTATAACATTCAGCATGGAATCGAGGCATGTGACGCCGTGGTGGCCGCCGCGGCGGCAGCTAAGCGGCAGACGCAGCCCCCGTTCGCCCTCGCAGCGGTGCACGGCTCGGGCATGGGCAGCTACGGTGGCTCCGCACAGCAGCCACTCGCTGGGGTGGAGGGAGTCCAGGGTGCGGGTGAGCAGCAGCAGCAGCCGCCGCCACAGCAGCAGCAACAGCAGCAGCCGGCAGCAGCAGGCGGGTGCATCAGATGGCGTTGCCCATTCCGGGGTTGCACGCGGGTGTACACCGGACGCTACAAACTATCAGATCTAAGGGCCCACCACCGTGCTGGACCCGACACTCATGGCCATGCGGAAGAGCTTTCAAAGTGCCCCAGGTGCGAGACGCCGCTGGGGTTTAAGGTGCGGCACGGAATCGAGGCGTGCGACGCCGTGGTGGCCGCTGCGGCGGCAGCTAAGCAGTACACGCAGCCCCCGTTCGCTGCCAGCGCGGACACCACCACGGCCGCCGCCGCCATGCCACCCGGCAGCAGCCGGGTTGCCACAGGCCCCCCATGCCCAGGGCACTACGCCCTTGGCCCTGCCATTGGCTCCACGCTCCCGCCGCAGCCGCAGCCCTCTGCCCCCGCGGCGGTGCACGGCTCGGGCATGGGCAGCTACGGTGGCTCCGCACAGCAGATGCCGCTGGCCCAGAACGGCCTTGACGGTTCCCAGGCGCCCACCATGGACCCAGTCACGCAACTACTGTTCCAACTGCAGCTACTTCAGCAGCTGCAACAGCTCCAGCAGCTTCATCAGCAACAGCAGCAAGTCGGCGGGCTCACCGCGTTGGCCAGCCAGGGCGCCTGCATGGCGGCGGCGGCAGCAGAGGCGGGGGAGGCGGGGGCGGCAGGGGCTGCCTTGGGCTACACGGCAGCAGCAGCAGCAGCAGCAGCAGCACCTTCGGAGAGGGAGTCAGGGGAGGAGGTACCAGCTGCCAAGCGGACTGCAAGGCCGCCGCTGCAAGAGCGGCAGGCCAATGTCCCGCCGCTGGACGCCACGGCGGCGCCCAAGCGGGCGGCAGGAGCGAACATCAGCATACCAGTACCGCAGCAGCAGCCAGCAAAGGTTACGAAGAAACGCCGTAATGGTCTGCAGGTCGCCGTCGACGCGGGACCGCAGCCCAAGCGGGCGCGCGGCAAGAAGGCAGCAAAGGATTGACTAGCAAGCACGTGTCGTGGGGGGCAGGGGGCGGCAAGAAGCAGGCTAGCGAGGGGCCATAGTAACAAGTGCGTACGTAAAGCCAACCATTGATTCTTAGCCGTCGATTAACTGATTTCTCGTAGTGTTTGTATAGCTTCGAATGCTTGTGATCGATGTGACAGCACGCAGGCTTGGAGTGTTTAAGCTATGCTTCAGAGCGCCATAGCCCGTACAGGATACCGGTACAGTAACCGCAGGAACGTGTGTGCGCGCACCTGCTCTGGCAACAGTGTGCCGTCATTCTTTTTAGTACATGGATACGTGTGGCTAGTGGTGACGATCGACTTTGCGAGGGAACATTCAAGTCGCAAGTCTCCATGGGAAAATGCCAAGTCCGTCAATGCCATACGCATAAAATGACTGTAGCATTCCTTTTAGTACATGGATGCGTGTGGCTAGTGGTGAGGTACAGAGTGAGCAGCGTGTGGGAGGTGGGAGGTGGGAGCCAGTGTCAAATGCACAGCGTTTAAGGGGGTTATGAGGGTGCCATGCCTGTCCATGCCGTACAGAATTGCGAGGGAAATATTTATAGTGTACGGGCACCATGGAGGGAACATTCAAGCGCAAGTCTCCATGCGCAAGGCGCACATAAGCAAAACTCTCAATTTGCACATGTTTACTTAGAACCATCCCTTGCGTGTTGACTCGTCGCGTCGCTGTTGCTTGAGCCCCAAGTTGGGGCGACTCGAGGCAAACATTTGGGTAGGTAGGTAGCAACACCCTATCGCCCGTACCTAGGGAACACGCAGTCCCTGAAATAAAAGCAACTAGTTGAACAGAAAGACGGCACAACGCTGTTGTGCCCGTATAATAGCTGCCCCTTGCCGCAGAAAGGGTGCGTGCTGTAGCCTGCCCGGTGCGTCTCCCCTGGTTGCTGCAGGTGGCAAGGCTGCACATTCACCTCCTGCTCGTCCCGCCGCCGCGTAAAGTTAGGAATTGTCTACGACTGCTCCTGTTCGCAACCATATGCTGGGGCCGTGCATGTTGCATGATGCACGGATATGGAGTTCCGGACCTGATTGAGTTACGGACCTCTCTTCCCTCTTCGAACGGGGTACGCCGGTGTCCAGCGTACACCATTCTGCGTCTTAGCGCGGAACCCGCCATGGCCCGCACCAAGCTACTTTTGGTCCATTTGCATACGGACCTGCCGGGTGCCATACCACTGCACGTCAAAACCGTTCTGCGCGCTCACGCACCCCATGCTCACAGGCTCCCCTGCTATGCATACAGACTCGGACAGAATGGAGTAGGGTTGCACGCAGAAGCCACGCTGGGGCAAAGGACTTGTCCCACGCACCACCAGTACTCAAATTCCTGACACAGTGGCTAAGTCCAGCTCCAATAGTACGGACAGGGTGGCCCAGTTTCGCCAGCAACACCAGAGCTGACCTTGAGGGGTTATGTGCAGCCTGTCCCGACAACAGCAGTGCGCATCGGGCGCTTCCCATGACGGCCGCTCCACACTCACGTCCTTGCGAGCACGCATCCCTGCCGACATCCTGCCGAGCAACGCTCGTTCAAACCCAGGCTCCAGCTCACACCCCCTACCATTTCTGCGGCATGGCCTTCTCATCGCCCAACGTGAGCACCTCCCGGTCCCCGTTGATGGTCGAGAACTCCACCTCCCGGATGAACCACAGCGTGCGCGGCGAGTAGAGCTTCCCCCGCAGCTTCTCCGTCCAGCGCTCGCAGGCGGCCGAGATGGCCGACACCGCCTCGGCGCCCAGGGGCGTGGGGCTGAGGATGCGCAGCAGCGAGGAGTGGATGATGGTGGACTGCTTTGTGGAGGCGCCTGGGAAGGCCTCCCGCAGCCGCCGGCGCAGGTCGGGCATCACGTTGGCCTCGCCCACCTCGGTCCAGGTGATGAGCAGCACGCCGCTGTTGGCCTGCACGACGCGCTCCAGCTGCGTACCATGGGCAGGGCCAAGGAAGGAAGGCGGGGCTGCTCTTATAACGCAGGCGAACAAGTACTCAGGAAACGCACGTGGCAGTTGGCTCTTGACTGCGGGCAGAGTGCCCAATTCCAACAGGCTGCCTTGGCCCAAAACGAGCGTGGGCAAATAGCGTTGGCAGCCTAGCGGCAGGGCGGCATGGAACACGCCAGTTAGATGTAATACCGATCTGGGTCATGGCTCATGGGTTGTGTGGCTTCCAGAGCTCGTCTGGGGTTGCACGCAACTCACCCGCAGCAGGGGCACGGGCGTCCTGGCCACCACACGCCGCATGGTCTCCAGCTCGTTGGCCCACTCCTCGTCCGAGGGCAGGCGGCGCTGGGAGGGCGGCAAGCTGGGGTCCACGCCGCCGTCCGGTTTGGTGGGGTCTGGCCGCGGGTCGTACGGCTGGGACGTGTGGAAGGCGGTGATGTGGTAGTTGCCGCGGGCGTTCGCAAATACCTTAGGGGCAGGCATGGGGACGGGTCGGCACACATGAAAGGCAAGCGCAAGATGCGTTCTAGGCAGGAGCCAAGCGTGGGCTGCATAGCTGCGGAAGTCTGGGTCAACGGTATGGGGTTGAGAGCCTTGCACCTGGCGATGTGGGTCGGGCAAGCCATTGACGGAGAACGCTGAGTGAGCACAGACTGCGCTGGGTGCGCCAATGCCCGTCAGGTGTGCGCCCTACCAAGCGTCATTGTCGTGGAATGGGCATGGTGTCCTCAAGGGATCCAGGACGTTGCCCGATTTGGGTCAAGGCACCATTGACCGTATGTCCACATGACGATGTGGGTCGGACGAGGTCCTAACCCGAATGACCATCCTGCACTTTGCTGTAGGAACCCTACGATATGCTTTCTCTTCCAGGCCCCAGCTCCCCGCTTCCACAGCTTCACACCCCTCTGCCCCTCAACTCCGCCACGCCACGACGGCGCCCACACACCTTGGCGTGGTCCGGCAGCAGCCGCATGATATCAGCGGTGATCATGGCCGAGAAGCGCAGCACCTCGGGGCTGTTGTCCAGAGGCACCACAAGCAGTCGCACAGCGCCGAACTGCAGGGGCTGGTCAGGTAGCTCGTGGTACTTCTTGGGCCACGGGGTGTCGTGCTCCTCCTCCAGGCCGTGGAACCAGCCCACCAGGGGCTTGATTGCCGCTAGGTTGAGGTCTAGGGTTGGGCCAAAGGAGGGAGCGCGCGATGGTTCGGAATGCAGGAGGTTGCAGATGCGTGTGGGTGCAGCTGTTGTGGGAGATTCGGCAAGCGGGGAGGGAGCGCGAGCCACGTGCAACGCCCGGGGCCCTGCTCACCTCCGGCCTGGAAGTCCTTGGCCATCTGGCTGTAGAGCTCGGACAGCCGGCGGGCCTCCTGCACCGCAGCAGAAGTAGGCCCTTTAAAGTTTCAAGCGGGGCAGTCTTTGCTGGTATACCACGGGTGGGAGGAGCGAGAAGGTGCCGTTGCGAATGCTGTGCGCCCTCGTGTGTCCCCTTGCCCTGCCGCAGTTGCCCACGCGATGGCTGCCAGCTTGGCTTACTGGGCCCCCACCGCACGCCGTGACCCTGCTTAACAGGCCCATTTGGTTGTGTATACAGGCAATTGTTGGGGAGGGGCAGGCGGTGATGGTCCCTGGTCGGGTGTCTGACGAGGGGCTCACCGGTGACTGGGGCCCCGGGTCCTGCGACTGGACCGCTACAGCCCTTGCCCCATTCTCCACAACTCCATTCGCTTGCGCGGCCTCATTAACTATAGAGTGCGCGTTGTTCACTCCCAGTGCGACCGGCACGGCCTTGTCTTTGTATTTGTAGGCCCATAGCGCGCTGCAGAGAGGGCAGGTAGGAATCGCCGTTAAGGGCGACTCGATTCCTCACTTGATGAACATGATATGAAATAGCATCACTCTTACGTCGCAGCCAGGACGACCCCAAGGGTTGTGGCTGCTGCTATTGTGTAGGTTTGCATAGGATGCGGGTGCCGGGCTAGCCGGGCGTGCGCACGGGGTAGGAGAGGCATGTACTACAAGAAGAATGCGAGTGCATCGTAGGGCTAGGGCACGTGCTGCCTCAGCTGCCCGCCAACGACCGCTAACCGACCGCTAACCGAATCGACCGACAGGTCGAATGGCGCCCCTGTGGGCTGGTCTGCAGTAAGTGTGTTTCTACGCTTTGGGTAGAGTATCATACGGCGGATTGGCGGGCATGTGATAGGGGCAGGGTAGAGAGACGCACACGGTGGGGTGCAGGAGCGGTTTCTCGCTACCGCAGTAACAATGGCTGGCCGAAAAAAGGCTATAGACCTCAGCTCTGTTGACTGGAAAGGCCTGGCGGCTCTCGTCGCCCTCAACGATGTCCGCCCTTTCTTACGTCTGGTCCAGCAGCACCTGCAGTCGTCAGGGCTGCACTACAAGGCCATGCAGAGTGGTCTATGCAACCAGGTCCTGTTCGCAACAAGCGACAGCGCGCCGCAGCATCTGGAGTTCCTCGTGTCATGCCTCTCGGTGCTGGTCATGGGTGACGTCGACACCGACTCAGGCAGCACGTCGGGCAATGCCCAAACCGCAGAGCCAGGGGTACATTGCACAACACACCAGCTGGAAAACTCGGTAGCTGGCCCTGCAGCATGCGCTGATGCACGGCAGGGGCAGGGGCTCAAAGCTGAGGACAGCCAGCTACCCGTCCCGGTGGCGCAGACCAGGGCCGAGGCAGATGGCGCAGCTAGCACGACACAACCGACGCCCGGGCGCGACAACCGGAGCGGCACCCTTAGCCACCTGCTGTTGGAGCTCCTGCCTCCGCCCGCCAGCCCCCTGCTGACGCCCGAGCAGCTGCAGCGGCAGCGGCCGCGCGTGCTGCAGCTCTTCACCGCCTGCTACAGCAGTGTCCAGCACGCGCGCATAGCGCTCAAGGTGGCACAGGCGTTTGCACTGACCAGGTAGGTGCCGGTAGGTGCCAAGCACCCAGCTGGCACGTGGGTGGGGGCAAGGCCGGTGCTGGCGGCACGGCCGGCGGCCCACCTGCTCCAAGTGGTCTGCATTACCGTCACTCTGCGGCGCCCTGCTTGTTTGTCTGCAGTACCGATATGCAACTTGCAGGGGGCAACCGTACGTGGATTTGCACAGTACTCCAGATCTCTAACCCACACCGTTGATCACCTGCAGCTCCGACCTGCCGGACATGCCCGCCGTGGCGAGCGCGGTGGAGGTGCTGCTTGCTGACCGCAACGGCCTGACGCCGGGGCTGGGCCTGGTGATGCACTTCCCGGTGGGTGCAGCGGAGGGATGCTACTGGTACCGTACATCGTAGCAACCGAGGTGTCTTGCCAGGTGCTGCGCATGATCCGTGTGCCGGGTTGCACAACCATTCCCACTAAGTTAATACGCGGGTTGGCTTTACGGGCGCCCTTACATGCTGCTGATGTGCAGGAGCTGAACGACATAATCGACCGGCCGACGGTCCTCTGTCGGCTGGTGGAGGAGGGCAAGGAGGCGGCGGCGGAAAAGTGGCTGGAAGGGCTCACCAGAGCGGACCAGGTGGGAGCCATACCTGTACTGGCGATGTCAGGTTAAGGGCCTAGCGGAACCGTGCAGGCCTGCTCCTGTCTAGTGTAATGTGCCCCTTGGTTGCTGGAAGACTGGCGCTGCGTTGCTTGCCTCCATGAAGCTAGAGTCGCCTGCTGCCTACCTCTGTCGTGTGTGCGTGTGCCGGTCCACCCATGCGGCTGGCTGCAGGTGCGCTACGTGGAGATATGCATAGCAGCTGACCGGCTCAAGGCGGCCGCGCGGGCGACCCGTACCTTCGGCTTACAGCAGGTGGGTCACACATGCCCTGCAAGTGGCCGTACATACAAGTTCTGTCGCGGCCGTTCGTTCGGTGTGTAATGCATGCACGGCAGTGCAGCGGCTGTCACCTGGGCCAGTACCGTGCAGCCTATGCTGCTGCCACAGCAGGGATGTAACCCATGCTGCCGTCGGGAACTCGGGATTGTGGATGCTAGGATGAGCGCCGTGGGGCAGCTGACAATCTGCATCCTCATGGCTGCCTGCAGCATGAAGCAGCACTGGCCCCAAACTTGAGGCCACGGCGTATGCCCGTGGTACGTTGACCTAATCGTCATGTGGTGGCATGCGTCATCCATTCCCACGCGTGCAGGAGTTCCCCGACATTGAGGCGCGTTACCGCCGCTCCGCCGTTGCGCGCCTGGCGTCCAAGCGGGTGTGGGCGGTGGCCGCCACCTTCGTGGGAACAGACCGGTCCATGCAGCTGGAGCTGCTGCAGAAGGTGCGGACGGGTCGCATCAAGGGCCTTTCTTGAAGAGCGTTCACCCTGCATCAACACCCCCCATCAGCACAGTGAACAGTGGCTCGCAAAAGAGCTGTACCTTGTACAGTAGGACTCACCGCGATACGTGTGGCTTGTGGGAGCAGCGACCGTGCCGCTGGCAGCATCTGCCCAAAGCGCCGCGTGGACGATGTTGTCTCCTGTGCTGTTAACGCCCACTCCACACGTGTTGGTTAACACTGATGCGCGCTGGTAGATGGTGGAGGCCGAGGAGCTCAGCCTCGCGGATGAGTACCGCAAGCGCTTCGGCCTGCCGCCCTCCGCGCTGCCTCTGGAGCCGGAGGCGCTGGCGGCGCAGGAGGCGGCGCGTGCGGCGCGGTACCTTCCCCTGGGGCTGTCCCCTGACCGCGTCCTGTGGGTGGATGGACCTGTGGGTCTGTCCAGGGCCCGGGAGGCGCTGGCCGGGGCGGAGGTCGTGGGCCTGGATGTGGAGTGGAAAGCGGGGGCTCCTGGGGAGGAGCAAGAGGGGGAAGGGGAGGCGGAGGAGGCGGAGGAGGTGGCGGAGGAGGCGGCGCGTGGGGGCGGCGGACGGAGGGGCTGGGGCAGGAAGGCGGGGCGGGAGGCGGCGTCGCCGGCGAGCCTGCTGCAGGTGTGTTTGGCTGTGGGCTTGCTGCGCAACGGGGGTAGCTCCGTTGCTCAGGCAGAACGAACCGTGAGCCGCTTGTCACGATGCACGGCAGGTCCCGCGGACCAGCTGTACGGTTCTCAAGCACTGCTATTTGCTCTCGGCAACGCGACACGCCGATAGACTTTACCCTGCTACGTTAAGGCATACTTTACTTGCAACCGTACGGTTCCTCCAACACTAGGAAGCATACGTTACTTGCAATCGTACGGTTCCTCCAACACTGCCACACAAAGGACATCATGCATCCCACTCTGCCACGCAGGTCGGCACCCGCGATACGGCCATCCTGTTTGACCTGCTGGCGCTGTGCGGCACCGCCCGCCCCGCAGCCGCCGAGGTCCCCGCCACCGGGACACCAGCAGCGCCTGCTGCGGGGCAGCATCAGGCCGCGCCGTCGCCCAGCCCAGCGCCCTACAGCAGCGCTGCTGCTTCTGCTACTGGCCCTGCAACCGGGGCTGCTCGGGTCGCTGGCGAATCAGAAGCTACTGCTGCTGGTGCTGCGGCGGGGGCATCGGGCAGTGGCGGGGGTGCTGCTGGCGCCGGAGGCCAGGGGCCGGGTCATGACCTGGACCTGGACGCAGTGCTGCAGCCGCTGTTCGGCACGGGCGGGGCGCTGGTGCTGGGCTTCGGGCTGGGAGGTGGGTGTCTCCCGCCGCTCACCGCCCAGTGGTGCTCCACATGGGGGCCCCCTTCCAGCGGGGTGCAGATTTGCCGCGGCGGCTTGGCCACCCTGCAAGCATCCAAAGCAGACCCTGCAGCTGCATAGCGCTGCCATACTGGCAACATGTTGTGCGCTGGCGGGCGCAGTCAGCTGCCTTCTCGTCAAATATTAGCAGCTGGCCCCACGTGCACATCCCTCCCTTGCCTCTCCCTCACACCCCGTAGGTGACCTGGCCAAGCTGGCCTCCTCCTACCCCCACGTGCGCGCCTTCCGCTCCGTGGCCCGCACGCTGGACCTGCAGGACATGTGGCGCGCGCTGCTCACCGCACGCGCACAGGCGCAGCGCCCAAAGGTGCGACTCGTGCCTACCTCAGTCCCTCCAAGCACACATCCTTGATGCTCTTTTCTGCCCTGTTCTACCGTAACCCCCTAGCCGCACTGTGGCCCCAGCCTGCACCACTCGCTTATCCAACGTAAGACTCTTAACTCGCTGTGCGTCTCATAGTTCAGTTTCATGCAATGCGAGGCTATGGGCAACCGTGCACCAAAGCCCCCCGGGTGAACGCTCCGCACACCCGTTTCTCGCATGGGCATCCCTCACGCAGTGTACCCGACCGACGCGCGTTGCCCCCCACGTGTGCATCTTGTCCCCTGCAGAACGCTCCCCCCGTGCAGCTGGGCGCCCGCACCTTCCAGGCGGGGCTGTCCACGTTGGCGCAGGAGCTGCTGGGGAAGCCGCTGGACAAGACTATGCAGGTAGGTCATGTCCTGACGCACCTGTCCGCGTAACCACGACCGCTGCCGTTGACGCCTGCGAGTGCACCCTGCATACGCGCTGCACCTTTGCAACCGCCACCCACATGCCCGTGTCCTCCATACCGCGTGGCGCTCTATCCTCTCTCCTCCCGACGCCCTCGCTGGCGGCCCCGCACCTCGCAGGTCTCGTGTACCTGAGTCCTTGACACCCTACACTGTGTTCTCACGTTTTTCGCGGTGCCCCGCAGGTTTCCGACTGGGAGGCCCGGCCGCTGAGCGCGCGCCAGGTGACGTACGCCGCGCTGGACGCCGTGGTGCTGGTGCGGCTGTGGGACGCCTTCCACCAGCAGCTGCCCCCAGCCGTGGCGCAGGAGGTGGCACGCACGCGGACCGCGCCCTTCCGCGCAGGGCCGTCCAGGCCGGCGTCAGCGGCAGCGGCGATAGCCGCGGGGGAGGCAGATGCAGAAGAGGTGGGGCTTGGGCAAGAGCAGACATGGGGCCAGTACTGATGCACCGTTCGCTGTGTTGCCTATTCCTAGCTTCGCGTGCTGACCTACTTGGTGTCAAGGTGACCTGATGATGAACTGCCATTTCAGATGTGGTGCTGTGTACGGTGTGATAAGGGCACTGTAGCGCCAAAAGTTGCTCACTCTGTGCCCCGCCCTTCCCTTCGGCTGCCGCGGACGTCATGTGCGTGCTAGCCTAGTCGGCCGGCGGCGGAGGGCGGCGAGGGGCCCAGCTGGCTGCCCAGCCCGCGGTCGGCACCAGCAGTGGGCGCAGTGTCGGTCGTCCTAGCGACGTGGGGGCAGCGGGGCATGGGCGGAGGGCCTTGTGCCCTGGGAAGCGAGCGGCTGAGGAGTGAAGGCTGCGGAGTCGGGGTTGTGGCGGGCATTGGAGAGGGGCGCAGCGGGGCGAGCGGTGGGGCGGGCGGCGGAGGCGAGGGCAAGGTCAATGGAGGGAACGGGGCCAAGGCGCATGGGTGCGCTGCGCAAGCGCCGGCCATGAAGCAGACGTCTTGCGGGCCGGCAGCGCTGAGCTATGTGTACGGCAGTCGGGTGGGCGGTGGGGCGCCGGCTGCTGCTGCAGGGGGTGCGAATGGCGCGGGTGCGAGCTCAGCAGGGACAGCGGCGACTCCTGTTGGATCTGGGATGGCCGGGACCTTCATGCCGGCTGCAGGTGCGGCCGTGGCTCCGATGCCTCAGGCAGACGGGGAGGGGCTCGGAGCCGTCGCCATGGGGGCAGTCTCGGAGCCAGCTGCCTGGGCATTGCCGCCGCGTGTGCATGCGGCACTGCTGCAGCATGGCATGCTTGACACGGCGGTGATGTGGGTCGGGGGTGCGCCAGGGCAGGCCTACGGCCCGAGTGCAGCCGCGGCCCCGCGCGCCAGCACGCCAGCTGCAAGCGGCGAAGGGCTCCTAGGAGCTGGTGTACTGCAGGGCTCGGCTGGAGGTAAGCAGGAGGCGTGTGGATGTGTAATATGGAGAGTTGTCATGCACGCTGTGCACGGAAGGAGAGCTCCGCGCCAGGCATGTAACGTCAGAAGGGAGCGGTCTAAAGTTTTTGCTTGGGCATGCGTATGCACTAGCAAGGCAATCCCACCGACCCTGCCCGCCTCGCCTGGCACCCACCCCAGTGGCCCCGCCCGTCCCGCCGTCGCCGCCGCCACTGCCGCTGATCGGTACGGCGGCAGAGGCCGCGGCGTCCCTGGGCGTGCCCGCCGCCGCTATCGCCAAGAGCGTGGCGGTGCTGGCGGCGGGGAAGCCGTGGCTTGCGGTGGTGCGGGGGAGCCGCCGCCTGGACTGGCACAAGGCAGGGTGGGCAGGGCGGTGCATGTGCCGCTACAGTCAGCAGGAAGCACTTGATAACTTGAAAGCGTCGCGATGCATGTTTGGCCTTACTTCACGGCTTGGTGTTTAGGTGGGTTAAAGTGTACGGTCTTGGGGTAGGGGGCAGTGTATCCTTGCATGTTTGGACCGAGGTATGCGAACGGCACTGTTAGGGGCGTTTGGGAGGTTGCACTATCTGACGCGCGGTGGGCCAGCTGTGCGCTCGGCCTGCTGCTACGCAACACGTGACGACTTTGTTCAAGTGGCCAGGCTCTAGACAGAAGCCCATGTGTCCAGATTCCCGCCTTTCTGCACAGCCCGCCAATTAGGCATAAAAGACATCGGGCGAGGACCCCCTGCTGCTTACTTCCCGGATTGCTTCTCCTCAAGTCCCTCCCCTCACTCCAATCCGGCCGCGCCCAGGTTGCGGAGGCTGTAGGCGTGGGCCGCCGCGCCTTGCGCGTGGCCACACCACACGAGTGCCTGTCGGCGTACGGCTACGCGCCAGGTGCGGCCCGGGGGTTTGCAGAAAGGGCGGGACTGCGTCACTGCATGTCATTAAGTTTGGGACGTTAATGAAACGGCCCAGGTGTGGGCGCGGGTACAGGCCTGCAATTGGGGAGGGCGGGCGCGGGTGCAGCCTGCAATTGGGAAGATTTGGGTGGAAGGAGTCCTGAAGGAATCGCTCATGCACTTTACTGATGGCAGTGGGGCCTGTAAGGGCCACTGCACGGGTACTCGGATATCATGCAGCTGAGTTACCTGGTTGTGTGCGTTGCAGGTACGCTTCCGCCGTTCGGGCACCCCTCGCCCGTGCCCGTGCTGGTTGACCCGGGGCTGCGGCTGGCGGCGCAGCAGGCGGCGGCGGCAACGGCGGGAGGGGCGGAGGGGACAGCGGCGGAGATGGAGGCGGGAGTGGCAGCGGACGCAGAGTTGGAGGCAGTGGCAGCAACGGCTGGGGCTGAGGTAGACGTTGAGGCAGGGGAAGCAAGCGCAGCGGCGGTGGCGCAAGGGCAGCAGGCGGCAGAGGAGGGTCAGGGTCGTGGAGCGGGTGCTGCGCAAGGGGATGAGGGGTCGAGAGGACGCAATGACGCTGAAGAGCCAGTGCTATACTGCGGGACAGGCGTGCCGTACGCTGTCGTCCGGTTGTCGTACGAGCAGCTGCTGTTGCTGAGCAACGGCCGCCCAGCGGACATCGTGGAGGAGGTGTTGGGGCAGGAGGGAGGGGAGGAGGGCGGCGGCGGCGGGGCGGCGGCGCTGGCGGCGGGTGGGCGGAGCGCTGCTGCTGGAGGCGTAGAGGGCGCAGAGGCTGAAGGGCCAAGGGAGGCTGGGGGTGCGGTGGAGGGCGGTGCTGGAAGCGGCGCGCCGCCGTGCTTTCTTCTGGACTCGATGCTGGGCCGCCTGTGCCGCTGGCTTCGCTGCCTGGGCCTGGACGCGGAGTTCGTGGGGCGCGCCGCGCCCGGAAAGGTGCAGCTGGCCAAGGTGCGGAACACGGCAACATGACAAGTTGTAGTGTTGCGATGCAGCACTGGTAGTACGCAACCCACAGACAGTGATGCACAGGGCGGTGTGTAGGCACGGGCAGAGCAGCGCATTGGCCCCACCAGGTTGCGGTACCTGTTAGCTGAAGGGGTGCGCGGCGTGCGTGGTGCTGCGCAGATGGCGGCGGCGGCGGCTCGCGAGGGGCGCATCTTCCTGACGCGCGACTCGCGGCTGGCGGAGCGGCGGGACATCGCTGCGCCGTACGTGCTGCACAGCGACGACCCCACGCAGCAGCTGGGGGAGCTGGTGCGGCACTTCGGGGTCAGGTGCGTGTGCATGGGCGCGGGGGTGTCAGGACCCACGTGAGTGGCACGTGTGCGGGGAGCATGTCTGAATGGGCACAGGTAAGCACGTACAGGCGGTGGCAGGAAGTGACTTTGCTGCGGGTGAGTTTTTTGTGGCGTTAACCGGCCGCGATACCGTAACGAGTCGTTGGACGAGCAAGGATGAACGAGGAGCCGGCGCTGTAACCGTGTGACGACGTGTGTTGGGCAGAGCAACGCCCCTGTCGGAGCGCCGGGGATGCTCGTTTACTGCGCGCGCAGCTTGGGGCTGAGAGCACGTGGGTGTTGCCTGTGGTCCCCACGCCTGCTCACACATCGCTGCACCCCAACTGCCCTGCCCCGCCGCAGGTTCGACGGCGCGCTGGTCATGTCGCGCTGCAACGCCTGCAACGCGGCGGCCTTTGAGCTGGTGCAGCCGAGGGAGGCGGCGCGCAGCCTGGTGCCCGCGCGCGTGTTCGAGGTGGGCAGGCGTCTGGGCAGGTGTCCGGCGGGACAATGATGCTTGCGGGCTTTCGGTGGTTGCGCTGAAACGGCGTTTACTAGGGAGAGAGCGTCCTGGAGAGGGTGCAGACAGCGCACGCACGTACCCAGCTGTGTCGGATATAGGGCCAAAGCAGCTTCAGCAGGCAAGCGCTAGGAAGAGGGCTGCCCCGAACCAGCTGATGACAACCGCAGCATGAAGTAGTGGGAAGGCCGTGCTTGGCGGCGAGGGCCACAGGATGGCGGAGGGGGCACAGCAGGGGAGAGGGAATTTTCCGTGCTGCGCGCGCGCCACGCTGCGGAGCATTAGGGTGCTCATGCTTGCTTATGCCACAGAATACCTCTTCGTGCTGGTTATGGTGGTACTGCATGTTTGCGCATTGTTGGAATTAATGGCTGCGTGCGCGAGCCCCTTGCAAAAGCCTGCCTGCCCTGCAAACATGCACTTGACATAAAAAGCAACTCAAAGCTTGTAGCATTGCACGATAATGATAGAAGTTCTCAATGCTTGCATCACAGTATGTTTGCCTGCCTGAGTCGCTCGTCCAACGTACGGCATAATCCTAGGAGACAGCCTGGACGATACGCAATCCGTGGCTGTCAGGTGCCCTGCCTGGGGAAGGCACTTTACCCTTTTCCCCTTTCACCCTCCCTTCTGTCACAGATAGTGGAGGAGTTCTGGCGCTGCGGCAGCTGTGGCAAGGTGTTTTGGATGGGGCCCAAGTCGGCGTCGGCGATCCAGCTTGTGGGCGGAATGCTAGCGCGCGTGCGGCAGGAAGGCGAAGACGCCGGACATAGCTTCTTCAATGACGGATATCCCAACACCAGCACCAACGGTCCAACTGACGTCGGCACAGGCGGTGCAGACAACGGGGACAATTAGAAGGCCCCGTGCTGGCTGTATCTTGCCCACGTGTCATACGTAGGCGGCAAGTGCTTGGTGCTTGGTGGCTCTTGGGATGTGGCGGGCTGGAGGTGTAAGCTGACGGCTCATGGTGTGTACCGATACTTAATACAGTGTCTGGATTGCAATTGATGGGTAAGCAACGCATGCGCCAGGACCATTGGCCGGCTCGTTGGGCCTTAATAATGGGACCTCTCCTCCGCTGCAACTGACATCGCAATCACAGAGCCTGAGCCGGCTGAGCGCCGTCTACCGTAGTGGTGCGGAAAGAAGGGCTCATCGCTACGGCAAAGGGCTTCGTATCTGAACTGTGACTGAGGTACTGCATATTATCATAAGCATTCGCAGCTTCTGCGTGGTCATGGCTCGTAGGTTGCTTGGGAACGCACGCTTGTGGGCGGCCTGCAGCGTGCATGCCTGAGGGCGGCCCTGCAAAGGGTCTGGGGCCGTGCTCAGAGCATCCTCGTACACACGTTGCCAACCCTTGTCAACGCACACAGCTGGTGTTATTCTCCTTCAGTTAAGTCCTCTCAGCGCATCCACAACTCACAGCCGGAGCCGCCTCGATGTCCGCTTCTAATCGCCGGGCATGCCACTTCCCATTCCCCTGTTCAGGAGTTTACTGGTGTGGGCAAGCTTGACGAAACCTGTC
>VFQN01000333.1_pt1 | contig 93785 bp, 81 predicted proteins | sample 3512371 | NCBI WGS metagenome assembly VFQN01 (sample SAMN10412370, study PRJNA504923) | tailings metagenome | isolation source: Replicate 2 from Balatoc abandoned mine | place: Philippines: Itogon, Benguet | collected 2017-08-28 | reverse complement strand
TCGACTGTCAGATTTTCAATCGGCGAATCTGTCAGAGTTTCGCCCGGCGTTGACACATGGTGCCGGCATCGCGATCGCAGCAGCATGTCATCGTCGCCGGTGGGGGTGCCTCGGGTTCGTCGCGGTCGTGATGGGATCCCACCTGAAGCGGCATATCGGCCACACACGAGACCGGATCGCGGTCACAAGCGCAGAGCGCCAGCGGCAGCGCGGACGTACCCAGCAGCACCGCGACAACCGGTAGCACCACCCACGACCGAAGACGTGCAGACAGGGGCATGTGCTCACAATGCGGAGCAAGGGCCGTACCGCTCCGGGGGAGCAGACACTTGCAGGGAATTCTGTGCTGTCGCGGGACGTTGCCGCTCCAGTTGCTGGATTTCAGGCAGCGCGTGCGGCATTTCCCGCAGCGCATGATCGGCCCCGCTGCCCAGGTCACCTGTTGGGGCGTTCCCGCTTTGAAGGGTCGCGATGGCGCCTCACATTCCAGGCCACGAGGGCGAAGACGACCAGCAGGAGAACGCCACTGATGATCGTTATGGTCTGCGCGCTCATTCAGCCTCCTTGCAGATGTGCGCCCTCGCGGCGGGGAATGAACATGGGCACGTGCCGCTGATACTCGCGATACGCGTCGCCGAACTGCTCGACCATCTGGCGCTCTTCTCTGCGGGCGAGCATTGTATAGGCGATCACAATGACGGGGAACGCCACGACCGAGACGATCGTCGGCCAGTGCACGATGCCCTCCCCGAAGACGATCAGGAACAGGCCGGTGTACTGCGGGTGACGCACGCGCCCATACACGCCGTCCGTCATAAGACGGTTCTGACGTCTGGCTCGATGAATCCTGCGCCACCCATCGGCCACGAGCGTCGCGCCGGCGAAGACGATCGTATAGCCGATCACCATCGCGACGACATGAGCGAATGGTGTGCCAAAGAGCTGCGCCCAGAGATTGCCTCCTTCGGTCCACGCGAGATCGAGCCCGAAGTAGCGAGCCAGAAAGTAGATGGTCAGCGGGAACCCATACATCTCGGCGTAAAAGGCGATGATGAACGCTTGGAGAACGCCCGCACGCGTCCATTCCTTCCAGCTTCCGGGTGCCAGATAGCGGTACATCAGCCACGAGACGATCACCACGACGATCGCCGCCAGGCCCCACACTCCGACGTGCATCAGACCACCTCCCTGTACCCGATTGATGTCACACGCTCGGCGTGCCGCTCGCTTCAACAGCAGTGCAAGTGAATCGCCAACGACGCCGTCGCGCAACTCCCACGCACCGACTAGGAGGTCCGGGAGCGGCGGGTTGGCGTTGGAGGCCTCAGCAGGCCGCACATGCCCGAGGGACGAGCACGAGCAGCACAATCACCGCGTCGCATCCGTTACGATCCCCACCTCTTCTCTGCGAAGTTGTAGATGGGCGTGAACACGAGGCCGCCATAGAGCCCATAGTCCCCCGTGCATCAGGATGAAGAACACGAAGACGACGGTCCAGAACCAGTTGTCTCGAAGGAACTCCATGTCGAGGTCCGTTCAGCCAGGAGGCACGGCGCCGCACCCGGCGCATCAGTACTGCTCGACACTGTGTGTCGGGCGAAGGCCGCGAGGCGCCGCCGCAGGCTTCCGGTGGCCGCACTCCCCCGACGCTCGACAACTCCGGAAGCATGGTACGTCCAAGACGAGTATGCAGGGGCCGGCTTCGAATTCCTTAACAAGAATTAATCAGCTCCGGTCTCGGTCTGCGCGGGGCCTCGGCTATGCTCAGAGGATGGGCGCAGCGTCGCCGTCGGCTTGAGAGTTCTAGGGAGGGCCGATCATGACGTTTAGGATCTCGTGTGCGGAATGGCAATCGAGGAGAGCAAGGCGGCATGCACCGCCGCCCACCAGGGCACGACCACCACTTCAGCGGCGAGACCCGGTAAGACTAGGTCCTGCAGGACCCGAGCCGATACGCCGGCAGCGGCCATTCCAACACCACGACTGAGCGCCGGACTCTCGTGCGGGGCCGTCGCGAGTCGTGCACGTCACGTTCGGACGGAGCGGGCCGTGACTGGCCGCCAGCTGCGACTCAGGCGGTCAGGTGGCCCGTTCGCCCTCACCTCCCTCGGCGTGGCGCTCGCCGTCGTGAAATTGAATGGTCCAACCGGACTGACGTCATTGGCGGCTGTCGGACGTCGTCCGCGGCGCTCGATCGGTTCCGGCTCGAGTCATGGCCTATGAAGGCTGGCGGCGGCAGGACCAGGTGGTTCACTTTCCACCTCAAGAGCGAGATGCCCGAGGGCTCTACGATGGCCTGTGAACGCGAGTAAGCGTGCCCTCGTCACCCTTCGGACGGACGACACCTGGCCCGCCGGGCATGGAACGGGACCGGCCGGCCACGGACCCGCCTACTGATCTCCGGCCGGTTCGGTCGGCGTCTTGTCCCGCTCGAGGTGAAACTTCTGCATCCGGTACAGCAGCGTGCTCCGCGTGATGTTGAGGAACGCGGCGGCGCGGGTCTGGTTCCAGTTGTGCTTCTCGAGTGCGGCCAACAGGAGTTCGCGCTCCACGTCTTCGAGTGACACGCCCTCATCGGGCAACTCCATGCGGAGGTTCGCGACGCGATGCTCACGCGTCCGCAACCGTTCGGGCAGGTCGTCCAGACCGAGAACGCCGTCCCGGTCCAGGACGAGCGCCCGCTCGATGACGTTCTCCAGCTCACGGATGTTACCCGGCCATCCGTAGAGGTTCAGCGCCGAATAGACATCCTTCTCGACCAAGGGGCGCTCGCGACCCAGGCGACGGGTGTGCTTGTCCAGGAGATGGTCGACGAGCAGTGGAATGTCGTCGGCCCGTTCTCGCAGCGGCGGCACTCGAATGGACACGACCGCAAGCCGATAGTACAGATCATCTCGAAAGGTCCCGTCCGCGACCATCTTCTCCAGATCTCGATTCGTCGCGGCGATCACGCGGACGTTGACCTTCACGGGTCGGGTCTCGCCGACCTTGTCGATCTCACGCTCCTGCAGCACCCGCAGGATCTTCACCTGCAGTTGGACAGGCAATTCGCCAAGCTCGTCCAGGAAGATCGTGCCGCCGTCGGCGGCCTCGAACTTGCCCCGTTTGTCGCCGACCGCTCCGGTGAACGATCCGCGGCGATGCCCGAACAGCTCCGACTCGAGGAGCTGTTCGGGAATGGCGCCACAGTTGATGGTTACGAATGGTGCCCGTGCCCGGGGGCTGTGAAAGTGGATCGCTTTCGCCAGCAGCTCCTTGCCGGTTCCACTCTCGCCCTCCAGGAGTACTGTGGTGTCGCTCTGGGCGACGCGGCCGGCCGTATCGGTCACGGCTCGCATGGCCCGCGACCCCGCGATCATGTTCGCGAACGAAAGGCGGTCGGCAATCACCTCGCGGAGGTACCGATTCTCGCTGGTCAGTTCGGCGACCTCGAGCGCTTTCCACACCGCCGTCTTCAGCTGATCGCGGTTGAACGGCTTGGTCAGGTAGTCAAAGGCCCCCAGTTTCATCGCATCGACCGCCGAGTCGATCGTGCCATGTGCCGTCAGCATGATGACTGGCAGATCCGGCTGCATGGCTTTGAGGCGCGTGAGCAACTCGATCCCGTCCATCTCCGGCATCCGCACGTCTGTCAGGACCAGGTCGACGGCCTCGGCCTGAAACTGGCGCCAGCCCTCGGGCCCGTCAACCGCCGTCAGTACGCGATGCCCCTCTTCCTGCAAGTTGTACTCCACCACCCGTCGGAGGCTCTCGTCATCATCCACGACGAGGACGGTCTTGCGGGTACGTGTTTGGTCCGTCGAGGCACGGGTCATGGCTCTCCAGCGGCTTCGCCGGACTGAGGCAGGCGAATTCGAAAGGTGCTGCCCATCGGCGATCGTGGCCGCATCTCGATTGTTCCACGATGTGCCTGGACAATGCGCTGAGAGATGGCGAGGCCAAGCCCCGTCCCCCGTGGTTTGGTCGTGAAAAACGGATTGAAGATGCGCTCGGCATTCGAGGGCTCGATACCCGAGCCCTGATCGATGACGTCAATCACCACCCACGGCCCTTCGGCCGATTCGTGAATGCGCACTTCGCCTTGGCGTTCCGTTGCTTGAATGGCGTTGAGAACCACGTTGAGCACGACCTGAGTGATCTGCTCCCGATCCAAGGCGACGCGTGGCAGGTAAGCCGGCCGTTCGGACACGACGTGCACGCCCTTCTTCTCCGCCTCGGCATGAAGAAGCGCCACTACGCGGATGACGATGTCGTGGGTGTCCTCCAGCCGGAACGTCGGAGCCTGAGGACCCGCATACGACAGGAACTCGCCGACCAGACCCTCGAGGCGAGCGATCTCCCTCGTGGCGATGCCCGCGAACTCTGCCTCGGGCGAGTCCGCTTTGACGCGTGCCGCGATGATCTCGGTCGCACCCTTGACGCTGGCGAGCGGGTTCTTGATCTCGTGGGCCAGCCCCGCGGCAATCTCTCCGAGCGCTGACAGTCGGTCGACCCTGCGCAAGTGCTCGTGCGACTCTCGCAACTCGCGATTGGCCCGCTCCAGCGACGAGGCGGCCGCGCCATACCGTGTGGCGAGGCGACGTTGTGCGCCGACGAGCAGGCCGACCGTGGCGCCGAGCACGTGAAAGGCGACGACTTGCGCGTAGAGGCTGGCTGAGTAGGCGGCATTCCCAGTCCAGGCCGAGCGGATATGGGGCACGAACAGCGCCGCCGTCAGCGTGGCGGCGACGATCCCTCCCCAGGCACCGTACCAGTAGGCGGCGAAGATGATCGGGACGTAGCACAGGTAGTTGTAGATCTCGTGCAATGCTAAGTGGGACGCATCGGTGACAAAGTGCAGCGTAGCGATCCCGGCAGTCCCGGCGAGAATGACAGCTCCCCTCGCCAGGTGATGCCCCCTAGGCAGGTCCCGCCATCGATCGACTTCAGGGGTGAACATCGACGCGAGCTTACGAAGCACCGGATTGGTCATGAGAGCGCGCCGGCCATTACGAACAGCTGGGTTGCCGTACCCTTGCGATGAGGGAGGAAGGCAGCGCCAGTCCCTGCCGCTCCCACCGATGCCAGGCGGGCTCCCGTCGCGGGAGCCATTATGCGTTCGTTCACACAGGCCCACCCGATCAGCCCCGACGACTCCGGCCGGCAGTGGATCCGCTGCCAATACGCGTCGCTCGGGCCGGATGGGTTCTAGGTGGAGGCATAGTTCGGCGTAGCCAGCATCGGCTCGATCGGCGGCGATCCCCGTGTGGCGACGCTCCCTCATGTGTGCCGGAGTCATCTACACCAACTGCGGTTTCCACCAGTCGCTCAGGCGCACCGTCAGCACCGGGAGAATCCCCATCTGCAATACTGGCCACAAACCTACGTCAATGACGGGAAGCAGCGGCATCACGTCGTTGTACGTCCAGCGACCACTGGACACAGCAACAACCTCGAGCACGACAGCCGTCACTGCTCCGACCACTCCCAACGCCGCCAACCGCCAGAGGCCGGCGCGTCGGGGCGACGTCGACAGCCCACCGACGATCAACCACAGGACGACCGTCCAGCCCGCGTCAGTCACCGCCATCGGCAGGCAGTGCCAGACTCGAAACCACAGCGTGCCACTCGATTCCACGAATGCCACAGCATGCGTGGCTTCCCACACCCAGTGCAACACGAACGCCACGGTCAGTATCCGCACCACATCGAGGGCGCGGGCTCTCCAGTCGGGTGGCGCCCCGGTCACCTGTTTCCCGAGCCTTGCTTCATCATCTTCATCATCGGGCATTCCGACATCATCTTCTTCATCTCTGGCGACAGTCCTCCTCCCATGTGCTGCATCATGTGACCCATCATCTGACCCTGCATCTGCATCATCTGATCGCGCATGGCCGTGCGTTGCTGCACCATTGCCGTCACCAGGTCCGCGATGGCCTGAGTCTTCGACTCGCCTGTGGCCGCGTTCATCTTGGTCACCAACGCAGTCAGTCTGTCGTCCATGCCCTTCATGTCCGCCATCATCTTCTGCTGCATCTGCATCATCTGCGCTTCCTGCTTCTGCATGTCGGCTGGCTGCTGGCCATCAGGGTGATGCTCCTCATGAGCCTGCTGGACGGTCACGGGCGCAGCCGATACGTTCGTCGGTACGCCGGCGAACTGCGGCGCCGCAAGGGTGCCGATCGCGAGAGTGGCAACGAGGCTCAGTCGTGTCATGGTTCCTTCTCCTTCATGTGCTAGTTGACGTACAAGTGGCCTCAGGCTCTCGAACTATCGCAAGCCTGGCGTGCCTTCTTGACTGTGCATCTCACGAACGCAGCGGCAGTAGGTGCAATCACAATCGTCTCGACATGCGTGGAACGCGGGTGCGGCCTCGAGTCGAGCGGCGTGCGCGCGGGCGATCGGGTAGACGAGCGGTGTCCACCAGTGCGGGGCATAGTGTCGACGCAGCCACGCCCGTGGATCCGACGCGCGACACACCCATCGAACGAGCGCCCGATAGCCCCGATCACCGAAGCGTCGGTACGCGTACCGATTGACGGCGGCGGCCCTTATCCATGGGCGTAATCGGCGTCGGTACGCCTCGTCATATGCGGCCAGGTCGTCGTCGGCGCAAGCCCGTCCGGCGAGGTGACCGGACATCAGGGCGTAGCGCATGCCGAACCCGAACAGCGCGTCTTGAAGGCCGGCGGCTTCGCCCGCGATGAGGATGCGCCCGCGGCGCACCGTCGGGTCCGCTGCCATGGCCCCGAATCCCCCGAATCGCGTCGCGTCGCGGACCCTGACACCTACGGTGCGCTCGAAGAACTTGACACTCCGGGCGAGGTACTGTTTGTCGTTGTGGAAGTCGGCGAACATGCACGTGGCGAGCGTCGCGCGACCCCGGCAGATCAGGAGGTACGCATAGCCGGCCGGCGCGAGGTCGTCGGACACCGCGCCAAACGCCCCGTTTCTCCTGTCGGTGGGAAAGACGTAACCCACGGCGATGGCGTCGACTCGCCTTGGCCCGTGCGCCACGATACCGCCATCTGGCAGGCGCTCGACGTTCTGCCCGAACTGGATTTCGACTCCCTCTGCCAGCGCTTGGGTCTTCAGTGCCTGGTCGAGCGAACCGGCATCGGTGCCACGGCGAACGAGGTACCACAGCGGTTCGCGGGAGCGGCACTCGTACTCGCGACCGTCTGGATCGAAAACGACGCACTCTCGAAACGGCGTGTGCTCGAAGGCGACGTCGATGCCGATGGAGCGGAACTCCTCGAGCACGTCGCTCCCGGTGGACCAGTTCTCCAGCCCCTGAAAGTCCCCGTGGAAGCGGGCTCCGACATCGCCTCGCCGCTCGAGTACGCGGACGTGGCCCCCTCGGCGGACGATCGTCAAGGCCGCGGCCAGCCCAGACAGCCCAGCACCCGCGATCGTCACCCTCAATGTTGGCATGACTTCACCCTTCCCGAGTCCGATTCCCTGCTTCGCTACGACAAGGCCTGCGGCCTCACGTTCTCGAACGTTCGCCGATTGATGTGCGGACCACTCCGCACCACAATCGGGTCGGCCCGGTCGAACAGGGCCGCCAGCCATGGCGTGCCGGGCCGGACATGCCCGAGGAAGGCCGCATGACCGCCCGCCCGCAGCACGCGCCGAACCTCCGCTAGAACCCGTACGGAGTTCGGTACTGAACAGAACACACATGTCACCCCTTACCGAGAGCCTCACTGGACACCGTCTCTGCGCTGGACGCATTCAATGATCGCGCCACAAACTGCGGGCGGACGCGAGGAAGAAGGGTCAAGGAATCTGTGACTTCCAGCACCCGCGGTCCCAGCGTCCCCGGACGCCAGGAGCCCCTGTCTGAATCCAGACAGGAGTCGGTTGAAAAGCGCCAAGCCCGTGGCCCCTGGCACCGTCGGTGTGGTGAAGCCCCCAGTCAGCGTGGCGGGCGACAGGGGCAAACGTAGTCGTTCGCCGTATAGCGGCGCACGAGGCGCCGAACCAAGGTCTCTGGATCCGCTTCATACACGACCTCCGCGCCCGTCTACTTGTGCAGATTCGCTTGCAGCGCGGGCAGGGCATCGGCAGCGCCACCAGTGCCGGTCAGCACGCCAATGAGCTTGCCGTATTGATACGCGATCGCAAACTCCCCGAGCGTTCCTGAACGGCCACCGCCACGATCACGATGTCGCTGCTGTGAATGTTCACCAGCTCTCGGCCCATCAGCCCGAGCCCGGTGAAGATGAGCACATCGTATTCCTGGTAAGAGAGCCGTACCGCTCGACGTGCTCCTTGCGAGACACGGCAGGCGAGATTCCGACAACATGTCCGCTCGCGGACTTCGCCCCGAGGACGACCTCGTGCGGCACACCCGGACAGGCACCGGTGAGCAGACAGCATCCGCTCGAGGCGATCGCTCGTCCAAGTCGCCGGCAGCTGTCGACCATGCCTGTGACAGGTTCGCCGCCTGCGGAGCCCATCACACCGATGCGAAGCTGCACACCGGTGACCGGGTCGACTGTGGGGCGAGCGCCGGCGTCGTCGCGCATGGCAGCATCTTCGCATGCACGGGTGGCGTCGCCACGGCTGCACGGCGGCTTCGGCCTACTGTTAACGACAATTAATCGTGGACGACGAATCGCTCCGTGCCCTGTCGGCTATCGTGGACCGGAGACACGACTCGATCCCATGCGAGGAGGAACGTTCGTGAGCAAGAAGAAGCGCCGCAAGCCGGAAGGAGTGCCGCCCCACGCCCGCCGGGACAACTACAAGCGGCAGCTTTACGCGTTGCAAGTAGAGCTCGTCAAGCTCCAGCGGCACTTCATCCGATGCGACGACAAGATTCTCGTCGTGCTCGAGGGACGGGACGCCGCGGGCAAGGACGGCGTAATCAAGCGGATCGTGCAGCACTTGAGCCCTCGTGAGACTCGCGTCGTCGCGCTCGGCCCTCCCTCCGATCGGGACCGGAGTGCGTGGTACTTCCAGCGCTACGTGCCCCATCTCCCGGCTGCGCGGGAGTTCGTCCTGTTCAACCGGTCCTGGTACAACCGCGCGGGCGTCGAGCGCGTGATGGGGTTCTGCACCGACGATGAGTACCAGGAGTTCATGCAATCGGTCCCCGAGTTCGAGCAGATGCTCGTGCGCTCCGGCATCAGGATGCTCAAGTACTACCTGGATATCAGCCGGCCCGAGCAGCGGGCACGACTGCGCGCGCGCCGGAAGGATCCCTTGAAACAGTGGAAGGTCAGCCCGATCGACGACAAGGCCCTGAAGCGGTGGAAGGCCTACAGCGAGGCGCGCGATGCGATGCTGGCTCGAACCCACAGCCCCATGGCGCCGTGGACGCTCGTGCTCGCGGACGACAAGCGACTCGCCAGGATCAATCTCATGCAGGATCTGTTGACGCGCTTGCACTACGCCGACAAGGACGAGAGCGTCCTCTGGGCAGACCCGGCCATTGTTTTTCCCTATCACCCGGACTGCGTGAAGCGAGGAGCCATCGCCCCATGAGTGGACGACACGAACGACACAACGCGGCACACCGGACGGCTGACACCGTCACGGTGGATGTCGGAGGGCTGGTGTCGGCACTCAGTGCCGCGGGGGTGCAAAAGCAGCTGTCGAGATCGCCAGGTGTCGAGCGCGTCGAGGTCAACTACGTTGGCGGCAGTGCCACGGTGACGTTCGACCCGGCACGAACCACAATCGACGCCATCAAGGCGCAGGTCCGGGAGTGCGGCTATCACTGCTCGGGCCGGCAGCTGCCACGTCACGTATGCGAACCCGGTGCTCCCCCGGCTGATCCGGCCGCCGCGACGGCGCCGGCCCATGTCGGCCATGGCCCCGCATCGGCCGCCCGGACCGCTGCGCCTGCTGCTCAGAGGGACGAGATGGCCCACGAGATGGGCCACGGCGCGGGAGCGGACATGCAGGCGATGGTGCGCGACATGCGCAACCGCTTCTGGCTCTGCCTGGCGTTCACCGTGCCGCTGTTCATCTATTCGCCGATGGGCGGCCTCTTCACCCCGCCGGCGCCGCCATTCGGACTCGCACTGGACGTCTGGCTGTTCGTCCTCGGCACGCTTGCCATCATCTATCCGAGCTGGCCGTTCTTCGTGGCGGCGTGGCGCGCCCTGCGAAACGGCGTCCTCAACATGGCGGTCCTGATCGTTCTGTCGGTCGGCACGGGCTATGTCTTCAGCATAGGGGCGACGTTCTTCTTCGACGGGGTCCAGTTCTACGAGGCCGTCGCCGTACTCCTCGTCTTCATCCTGCTGGGCCACTGGCTGGAGATGCGGGCCCGCGCGGGTGCCTCGGACGCCATTCGCTCGCTGATGGATCTCGCCCCGCCCATGGCAACCGTTCTCCGGGATGGAGGCGAGACTGAGATCCCGACGGCCGAGGTCGCAATGGGCGACATCGTGGTGATTCGTCCCGGCAACAAGGTCCCGGTCGACGGCGAGGTGCTGGACGGGGACTCGCAGGTGGACGAGTCGATGCTCACCGGCGAGTCGATGCCCGTCGCCAAGAAGCCGGGCGACATGGTGATCGGCGCGACCATCAACAAGAGCGGGAGCTTCAAGTACCGGGCGACCAAGGTGGGCGCGGAGACGGCGCTCGCCCAGATCGTCAAGCTGGTGCAGGAAGCTCAGAACTCGAAGGCCCCCGCGCAGTTGCTGGCCGACAAAGCCTCGCAATGGCTCGTGCTCATCGCCATCGTCATCGGGGTCGTCACCTTTGCCGTCTGGTTCTGGTGGATCGACCAGACCCTCCTGTTCGCGATCACGCTCACCATCACCGTGTTCGTGATCGCCTGTCCGGACGCGCTGGGACTGGCGACGCCGATGGCCGTCATGGTCGGCACCGGACTCGGTGCCCAGCGCGGCATCCTGTTCAAGAACGCGTCGGCGCTCGAGGACGCCACCCGACTCGACATCGTGGTGTTCGACAAGACCGGGACACTGACGATGGGTCAGCCGGATGTGGTGGAGGTCGTTGCGGCGGCCAACGTCAATGAGGACGAGGTCCTGACCCTCGCGGCCACGGTCGAGCAGGGCTCCGATCATCCCCTGGCGCAGGCCATTCAACGCCGGGCCGAAGGGCTGCCGCTATCGGCGCTCTCCGGATTTGTCAATCTGGAGGGCAGGGGCGCCCGAGCTGACGTGCGTGGACGCACGGTACTGCTTGGGAACCGTCGGCTCATGAATGAAGAAGGCGTGGACTTGGCGGCCCTGCTCCCGGAGGCCGGGCGGTTGCAGGCCGCCGGACAGACCGTCGTGCACGTCGCCTCGGGGGCCACCATGGTCGGCCTGATTGCGATCGCCGATGCACCACGGCCCACGTCGGCCGCGATGGTCCAGGGAATGAAGGCACGCGGCGTTGAGGTCGCGATGCTCACCGGAGACAACCAGGCAACGGCCGAACGCATCGCACGCGGACTGGGGATCGAGACCGTGATCGCCGACGTCCTCCCCGGCCAGAAGGCCGAACGGATCAAGGCGCTCCAGGCACAGGGCAAGCGCGTGGGCATGGTGGGTGACGGCGTCAACGATGCGCCGGCCCTGGTGCAAGCCGATGTCGGCTTGGCGATCGGCGCGGGCACCGACGTGGCGATGGACAGTGCGGACGTCGTGCTGATGCGGAGCGACCCCTACGATGTGCTGGTGGCGATCGGCCTCTCGCGAGCTACGCTCCGCAAGATGCACCAGAACCTGTTCTGGGCTGTCGCATACAACGTGGTGGCGTTTCCAGCGGCGGCCGGGGTGTTCTATCCGCTCGTGATCAGCCCTGAGCTGGCCGCCCTGGCGATGTCCGGCAGCTCTGCGCTCGTGGCCGTCAACGCGCTGCTCCTGAAGCGCACTCGGCTCGACGCCAGCCCCGCATCTGGAGCCGCGCCTGACTGACGCGGCCGCGGACCGCAGTGGCCGTATTCGGGCACTCCTGGCACAGTGCTGCCGGATGTGCGGTCCGGACCACGTGCACGCATGCGAGCGGCGGACGGACGTCCCGTTCGACGCGCTCGAGTCTCCTGGACACCTCGTTCCTGTCGGCCCATTGAGCCCACGGCTCCAGGCCTGGCTGACGCGGCTCTCTGGCCATTCCCTCACGCGCACGAATCGCGTTCGACTGCTGCGTGACGGTGCCGACACCTTCGTGGCGATGTTGGCCCTTGTCGAAGAGGCCTCGACCGAGATCCTGCTCGAGAACTACATCATTCGGGCGGATGCCGTGGGACTTGCCTACGCGGAGGCGTTGACGAGGCGGGCACGGTCCGGGGTGGACGTGCGTGTCCTGCACGACCCGTTCGGCGATCCTCTGAGCCTGCTCCCACTCCATCTCCAGTTCAGGCATTCCGAGGCGAGGCTGAGCATCTACAACCCGCCCCGGCCCACGCTTCGGTACCTGCGTGCTTTCCGGGACCATCGCAAGCTCGTGGTGCAGGATCGGACGCGGATGGTAGCCGGCGGCCTCTGCGTCGCCGACGCGTGGCTGGGCAATTGCGTGCGGTCTTGTACTTGGCGCGACTCGGCCGTGCTGGTCGAGGGGGGCGCAGCCACGCAGGCCGCGGAGGCCTTCGATCGCCTCTGGCAGGATGCCTTTGCGGTGACATGGCGTCGTCGCCAAGCCTCGAGTTGCCCGACCGGGCCGACCGGCCACACTGGTGACATACCCGTACGTGTCCTGGCGGATGAGCCCGGGCGCCGCTGTAGCGAGCAGGCCCTGGTCGCCGTCATTGACGCGGCGCAGTCGGAAGTGCTGATCACGAACCAGTACGGTCTGCCCACGCCGCCGCTTGCTGCCGCCTTGATTGCCGCCGTCCACCGCGGTGTGGACGTCCAGGTGATCCTGCCCCTCACGAGCCGTCCCTTCTTCGTCGGGCTGGCCACAGAGCATCGCCTCGGCCGGTTGCTCGAGTCCGGCGTCGCGGTCTGGCACTGGCAGGGTACGATGATGCACGCGAAGACCGTGGTCATCGACCGTTGCTGGTCGCTCGTGGGCTCGACGAACCTCGATCGGCTCAGCCTCCGGCGGAACGCCGAACTCAACGTCGAAGTCCACGGAACGGGCTTCGGCGAGCAGGTGGCTGCGATGTTCGAAGCCGATCGAGCCGAGTGTGCCCCCTTCTCGCTGCGCGACTGGCGTGCGCGGCCCGGCTGGCGCCGGGTCGAGACGCGGCTGATGGCGTTGGCTGAACCGCTCATGTGATGGCCTCGTCCACCAGGCCGTCGATGCGAGTTCCATCTGGCGCCAGCGCGTGCGGGGGCGGCGGCCTCGGGCTGCCCACTGCCAGGGGAACGGCCGAACTCCAAGGCGGGGTGCAGGGTCCTCGACTGCCCCCGGGGGCGGCACGGTCGTGACGCTCGTGTTGCCGTCCGACAGACGGGCATCGACACCGCGGTGTGCATGATCAGGGCTCGGCGGCACGCGCCGCCATCTCTGCGCGGAGCCGGTCGATGGTCTCGCGCGCATCGCGTTCGAGCAGCCGGCGAATGAGGAAAGACGGGACACGGAACGACGGGTCTGCAGCGAGCCGATAGTCGATGACGGTGCGCGGCCCCTGGCGCGAGACGTGCCACGAGCCCTCATACCGGTGGAAGCTGCGTGTGGACGTGTCACGGAAGCGCAGCGTGTCGGCAGTCCGATGGACCTCGAGCATGAGGTACACCCGCTTCGAGAAGAGCATCGCCCGCGACACGGCTTCCTGTTCGACAATGGTCCGATCACCGGTGCGTTCGTGCACGACGCTCTTCTTGATGTCGGGCATGAAGCGCGAGATGCCCTCGTAGTCGCTGAGCACGTCGAACACGATCGTGACGGAATGGGGCACGTCGAAGCGTGCCGTCACGGTGTAGGCTTGGCCGTCGCGGCCAATGGAGACGGCAGGCTCCGCCGCGGCCGACTGCCCGCCTAGTCCGTCGCCACTCAGGAGGGTCACGGCCAGGAACACCACGACACGGGCGCATGCGCCCGTGCCGTGGTGTCTGAGCGTCGTAGCAGAGGAACGTGCCTGCATCAGAAGGCGACGACCCCCTCGAGCATGAAGCCATTGAACTTGCCGCCATTGCGGATGTCGGTCGGGAGAAAGTTCTTGTACTCCTGGCTCACGTACTCGGCCTTGACGAGCAGCGTCGGAAGCACGAACCAGCCCGCACCGATCTGTACGCGGTCGATGCTCACATCGCTCGACATCCCAGCCAGTCTGGCGTCCACGGTGTTGTAACGCGCGCCGACGAACATCATCTCGTCCGGCATGAAGCGGTAGACCACCTCGGCGGCGTACTGGGTCATGTCACGCTTGACCGTCTCGGTCGATGCGCTCCCCTCGGCTCGCTCAACGGCGCCAAAGAACTCGAGGCCGCGATACTTGACGAACGGATTGACCTGGAACGCCGTGACGTTGTTGCGAAAGCCGGGGTTGAATCGACCAGACGTGGGCTGTGCCGATTCGGTTGCGGCTGTGTTCTCGAGTACGAAGTAGTAGCGTGAGCCGCCACGGTCGCCGCTGTACAGCGTGTTGTTGTTGGACTTATTGGCCGTGTACATCGAGCCCGTCACACGGACGCGGAGGTCGGGGTTGAGCTGGCGATCGTAGCCGACCTTGCCGAGAAGGGCCGGACCGCGGTTCTGTGGCACCGTCACCGTGCCGCGGATCTCAGCGCCCGTGATCCCACCCATGACCATCAGGCCGTTCTTCTGCACGTAGACTTCTGCGCCGATCTCGGTCGCGAAGGCGTCCACGATGTAATTGCCGACGAACGGGTTGTACATCGCGTTGCCGTTGTCGCTGCGACGAAAGTGCTGATCGCCGTAGTTGATCTCGAAATGCCCGACCTTCAGCGTCATGTACTCCATCAGCTTCTTGAGTGGTGGGAGTTCGATCGGCGAGTCGTCGATCAGAATGAAGCCATCCTTTACCCAAGTCTCGTTGTGACGTCGTGACGAGAGATAGGACGTCAACTGGACGCGGACGCCCTTGGCCAGCTGGGCGTGCATGTACAGGTTCGCGTTCGAGGTATTGGGACCGAACCCGATGCGGATCAGTTCGTTGGTATTCACGCCACCCACGATGCGCGGGTCCGCGGTGTTGCTGTGATCGAGGTTCTGTACCTGCGAAGTGAACGCCGCGCCCCAGTCGAGCCTGAAGCCCGTGTACTCGACGCCCGGCTCCTTCGACGTCTCGAAGACGTTGATGCCGCGCTTGTCCTGCGGGCGAACGTGCTGGATGGTGATCTTCCGGCCCTGCCAGGGATCCAGCGGCTCGGCCTGGTCCTGGTCCTCCTCGGTGGCACCAGCCGGTTCCTCGGCCTCTGGCAGCGGCTGCGCTACCGGGATGGGCGGCTGTGCGAGGACCGGTGCGGCGGCGAGCAGAAGCGTGATGAACACGCCGGTGAGCAGTTGAGGCTTCATGGCAGTCTCCTGAATGGGCGGGTATGAAGGTGCTGAACACATGGAGGAAATGCGTCGCGTCAGGCCTGTGTGTGTGGTGACGACATGACCATTTCGAAGGTGATCGTCACGTTTGGGCTGCTGCGCACGGTGCCCAGCAGGGCCCGCGGTGGATCGATGCCGAAGTCGGTCATCAGGATCCCGGTCGTCCCACGCACGACAAGGTTCTGGCCCGAACGTCCGAGGGTGATGTCGAGAGTGACGTCACGCGACACACCGGCCACGCTCAGCACGCCGGCTGCACTGAAGGCGCCAGCCGCGGCCTTGGCGGTCAGGCCCTTGAGCCGGAACGCGATCTCCTTGTGCTGATCCGACTTGAGGGCCTTGTACATGTTCTTGTCGAGCCCGGTCCTCGGCGAGGTCAGCGTCGTGACGGGAATCACCACCTCGAAGACTTCGATGGCGGCAGGCTTGACGATGGCGTCCCAGAAGCCCGCCCCCTTGACGTCCACCGACAGCTTCGCCTGAGCGAGGCGCACGGTCGACGTGGCGGCGGTCCAGTCGTGGACGTTCGACGTGCCGTCGATGGTGACCTTCGCGCGACTGAGTTCGAGCGCTGGGGCCTGCGCGAGGGCCGGGGAGCCGAACAGCGAGACGCCGAGGGCGAGTGCGGCGGCGAGCGGCGTAGAGGCGATGCGTCGGAGTGTCATGATGTCTCTGCCTGAATGAGTGCGTAGCGGTTGTTGCCCATCGTTCCCTTGAGCAAGTCGCGTGCCGTGTGACGGCGCCCAGGACCATCTCTGATCTGGGACGACTTCCGCGGACGCTTCCTCACTCGGTGCCTGGCTTCTGGCGACCTCTTGGGGAATTCTCCCCAGGTCAGTCCGCCGGCCGCCGCGACGCGTGTGCCTACGGAGGCACTTTTCGATGGCCTGCGCCTTGAAGGGCTTGTCCACGAGCCGGTAGGCGCCGAGCGCGAGCGCTCCGCGCGTCAACTCAGGCGTGCTGCGGGCGGTCCTCATGACGACCGGCCAGTTGGGCGTCGCGCGGGACGCGCTGCAACAGCCTGAGGCCGTCCGAGTTGGGCAGACGGCAATCGAGCAGGACCGCACCGACCGCAACGGGCTGCTCCTCGACAACACGGAATGCTGCCCGCGGCGTCTTCGATGGCCGTCACCTCACGACCGCTGACGTCAGCGATTCGGGGATGGCCCAGCGCAGCAGCGGCTCGTCCTCGACCACGAGGCTTCGCAGTGCCTGGCGTCTTCAGCGCGCGAGGATGAACCGGCCGTGCATTGTCCGGCGCAAGACGCCTTGTCGGACCAGTGCCTCGAGCACCGAGGCGCAGACGTCCGGGGAGAGCCCCAACAAGTAGGCCGCCTGGGGCATCGTCAAACTCAGTCCGGGCATTTCCTGGTACTCCGCCGAGACGCGACGGACGATCTCGGCCTCGACAGACCTTTCCGCCGCGGGCATGGAGCACCCCTTCCTTGTGGTCGAACTCACATCGGTTGGCGAGCCGGCCGCCTAGTTGATGTTGGACCGATCAGGGTGCTGGGCGCGCAGTTCGGCCAGGACCTCCTGCTCTGCGGCCAGCCAGTCGTCCACTGCTGACCCCGTCGCACGTCCGCGTGCACAGTGTCGGTAGTAGGCTCGCAAGGCGATCTCAGCATGGAGCGTGCTCGCTTTCGCGGGCGGAGTTTCTGACTCGTCGCGTGACGCCGGCGGCGCCACATTCCGTTTCTTGACCATCGGTAATGCTCCTGGCAATGCTGGAGGGATACAGAGCAATTGTCGGACCATCCCATCCGGAGCAGCCGTCCTCGTAGACCCGTCAGACTCTGTCGCGCTCCCACGGCGGGCACGGCTTGCGCGCGCCCGGTGCCGCGCTGCCTTCCAGGCGAGAGGCTGAATTCACACACGAGGGCGACACGGTTGTTTGTCTTCAAACAGCGTGTGGCAAAGACAACCGTTCACTATGCCAGGAATCCCTATCTATGCCTGCCATTGACGACACCGTACGGGCCGATGTGTCGAGGCCTGCACAACATCCTCGCTACTTGGCTGTCTCGTGTGTCCAGCGTTCTCAACCGTTCAAGTGACATCGGCGTGCGCGGCTCGTGGGCACCGCCAACCACGGTGGGCTTCGGCACGGCACACTGAGTGTGTGAAGGGGCACAGCTCACGGCAAGGGCGAGCGGTTGGGGCGGTCGATCAGGGCATCAATGCCGCTCGCCCTGGCGCCCAGAACCTCACCAAGCTCTTTCAGCCTGGTCAAGTGATCGGAGCGGCAGCCCGAGCGAAACTGCCCGGCCGCGCTCTGGATCGCTCTGAACACACCAACAAAACCAATGAGCTCGTCTCGAAGCTGGCCCACGGCGGCGTGAACCGCATCACCCACATGCTGGGCAACCAAGCCTTCGGCCGGGTCCAGGAAGCGAAGCGCATCGTCTACCACGACATCCAGCTGCCACTGCACCGTGCGCACGAGTACCGCGCAGTCAATGCATCGCTCGTCAGGTGTCGCGTTCGCCTCACAGCATGGGCACCTCCCGGCCAAGTGGGCATGCCCGTCGCCGCACTGGCAGCCGTCAGGCAGCGCACGCAGTCCCTTGACCAACCGCCGTGTGTCGTCGGCGATGTCCCTCCAGCCGCCGAGCAGTCGTCGCCAATCGTCACCGGCGACAAACGGTCTCAAGTCCACCATGATCCACCTTCCGAACTTCTGGAGTGGACGGGCCGCCAAGGGCCCGCCCACGATGGGCCCGCCTTTCGACGACCTCGTGCACTGCCCCTGCATACGGCCCGTGCATACTCTCATTGCAACATCGGCGCCTGTGCCCACCGCGGACGGGTTAACTCCTGGCGCACGGTAACGCGGCGGTGGCGGCGGCGGCCAGTGTCCGATCTCCTACATCTGGTGGATCAAAACGGACGACTCGATTGCAGCCACTGTCTTCGGTGTTCGTCTATCACCGTGGCAGCGTCGAACACAGCAGATCGTGCTGGACGAGTTCTCCGCTTGGCGTAGCCCGAAACATGAGCGTTGGCGTAAGCGTTGCAGGAGGTCGATGACGGCATGGCGGACTGCGAGCGAACCGTTCGGTCATTCCGAAGCCTGGGTGCTCGCACTCATCATGATCGGCGTCCGCACAAGGAGGAGAAGCGGGGCGTCGGCACAGTCGGGAACGCATGTCGCGCCCGTCGGCGGCACTGCCCGAGTTCCTGCTGCGATGGGGCCAGAGGAGAACACTGGTGCATGATCCAGCGACGTAAGCCGGCAGCGGCCAGGCCGGACATCAGTAGATTGCAAGGACTTCGGGTAGAGCGTGCTCTCACACACGGAGACCCGCGATGAGATACCACTACGTCTGGTTGGCCTGGTCGACCGCCTTCCTCCTCCCCTGGCTCGCCCTGTATGCGATCCACAAGGAATTCCGGCCCGTGATGTGGCGCGTCAGCCTCGTGACGGCGCTGTTCGGCTTGACCGAACCCATTTTTGTTCCCGAATATTGGAATCCGCCCAGCCTGTTCGAACTGGCCCGCCGTACGGGTTTCGATATCGAGAGCCTCATCTTCAGCTTCGCCATCGGCGGGATCGGTACCGTTCTGTACAACGCGCTGACCCGTCGGCGCTTCCTGCCAATGCCGGCTGCCGACAGGGCCCAGCCGCTGCACCGGTTCCACCCGCTGGCGCTCTGGTCCCCATTCGTGCTCTTTGTAGGGTTGTACTTCCTGCCGTGGAACCCGATCTATCCCGCCATGCTCTGTATGGCGATCGGGGCCGCCGCCGCCGCGATCTGTCGGCCCGATCTGAAAGTGAAGGGCCTGGTCGGCGGCCTGGTCTTCATGAGCCTCTACGCGGTCTTCATGCTGGGCCTCGTGTGGTTCGCGCCCGGCTACATCCCGGACGTGTGGAATCTGGCGGAGTTGCACGGGGGCCTGATCGGCGGCGTCCCACCAGAAGAGCTGCTCTTTGGCTTCAGTTTCGGGTGGTATTGGGCCGGCGTCTACGAACACTTCACGTGGAGCACGAGCGTGGCTCGCGGGCACGCCTGATATCACGGCGCATGTGTCCGTCGCCGCTGGCTCGCGCGCCGCGTGGCCACGATGCTGCCAGCGACAACGAGGGCGAAGGCCACCAGCACGCCTCCGCCAATCACATACGGCGCGTTCATCTGCCAGGCGAAGAGGGCGCCTCCCACCAGCGGACCGGTAGCCTGCCCGACGCTGTTGGCCGCGTTCTGGGCACCAAGGGCCGCACCCGCGCGCCGACTGCCGCCGCGTGTGGAGATCAGCGCTGACAGGTTCGGAGAGACCAGCGCCATCCCGAGCGCCAACACGCTGACCAGCGCAAGGACCAAGGTCACCTGTCTGGGCATCATCAGGAACGCGAGGCTCGTCCCCATCAAGGCCAGTCCGACGCCAATCTGCACCAGTTCGCCGACGCGCCCGGCCAGGACGCTGCTCGCGCCAGCCTGGAAGACGGCCATCACAACTCCGCAGACGACGAACACGGCCCCCACCTCCGCCGGGCCGTAGTCGAGGACGGCTTGCGCGTGAAGCGCGAACGTGGCCTCGAACATCGCAAGGGCGAACTGGCTCGCCACCGCCAGGGCAAGCAGCGGAGCGATTCGTCGCACCAGTGTTCGCCAATTCCGTTCGTCGGGCCCAGGACGGGCCGGCTGCCCGCGGAGCGACTCCGGTAGCCACCGCATCGCCGCGGCGAGCGTGACGAGCCCGAGTACAGCGGCCGCGAAGAATGGCACCGAGAAGCCGTCCAGCATCAGGTGCCCGTATCTGGCGCTGACGTGAAGGTCTCGGCGAGCCAGTAGCCCCCCGAGCGCGGGGCCCACGACGAAGCCGAGACTGGTTGCCGTGCCCAGCCATGCCATTCCTCGAGCACGCTCACGTTCGGAGGTGGCGTCGGCCACGTACGCGGCCGAGACCGGCAGCGTGGCCGAGGAGAGGATGCCTCCCACGATGCGCGCGGCGTAGAGCAGCCACAGCGAGCTGGCCAGTCCGAATAACACCTGCGCGATGACATAACCCGCCATGCCCATCAGCAACAGCGGTCTGCGGCCCGTTCGATCGGACCAGCGTCCCCACACCGGTGCGAAGACGAGTTGCCCCAACGGGTACACAGCGGTCAACAGCGTGACGTGCATGACGATGGCCTGTCGGGTCGCGCCTTCCGTCTGCGCCAGCCGTTCGACGTAGAACGGCAGCACCGGAAGGGTGATCCCGACGCCGATCATGACCACGAACAGGCAGGCGAGAAGAACGAAGAGACGCCGGCCAATCACGTGAGCGCGCGTACCGGCGGGATCAGTCCGCGAGGCCTTCAAGCCGTTCCTTGAAGAAGCGGAGCTCCCGAAACGTGTGGTCATAAACGGCTTGCCGGCCGTTCAGACGTGTCTGGAAAAACCACAGACAGGCTCTGCCCCACCACGAATCGGGGAAGTCCATGTAGACGTTATGCGCCAGCTGGACACCGTCCTGGCCCTGCACCAGGCTCAGCACTCCCCCCTCGGCGAGCCGAACCGTGAGCAGCCCCCCAAGGAGGCGATAGGCCGCAGTCCCTGTCCAAAACGCCAGATGGGGACGGTCCATGTGGTGAAAGCGGCCGCGGAGCACTGAACGTATGCCCGCCACGCTTTCGCGCTGGACAAAGGTCACACCCGCGTGGGGCAGGTTGTCTGGGCTGTCGAAGATCAGGCCGAAATGCTCGGTTGGATTCGACGCCGTCCAATTCTCGGGCTTGCAAGCGTAGTCCCACACCGCGTGAGGCAGGGCGCGGATGGTGATGTTGGTGTCGACGGTGAGGAACATCGTTACGTTCTCCTTCTCTTGGCGTCCTTCCCAGAACGTTTGCCTCGCGGTGTGCCAGATGACCGCATGCGCCAGGCCATTCGGACGCCATCCGGACTCCACCTCCAGTTGAGGATCCCTGGCTCATCCTGTCCGTGCGCAGCGATGTACTGCCTGTGCTCGATCAGCCTCTCCCTGATCGCCTGCTGCACGTAGGCGGCTCGCGGGCCCAGACCGGGCACGCGGTCGATCACGTCAGAGACGAGGTGAAAGCGATCCAGGTCGTTCAGCACCACCATGTCGAATGGGGTGGTCGTCGTGCCCTCTTCCTTGAAGCCGCGTACGTGCAGGTTGTGGTGGTTCGTCCGCCGATAGGTCAGCCGATGGATGAGCAGCGGATATCCATGGAACGCGAAGATGATGGGCTTGTCGGTGGTGAAGAGCCCGTCGAATTCCCTGTCGCTCAAACCGTGCGGGTGCTTGCTCTGCGGCTGGAGCTTCATGAGATTGACGACGTTGATGACTCGGATCTTCAGTGCGGGGAAATGGCCCCGGAGCAACTCGACCGCGGCGAGGGTCTCAATCGTCGGCACATCGCCGCAGCAGGCCATCACGACATCCGGCTCGCCATCCTGGTCGTTGCTGGCCCAGGACCAGATGCCGAGGCCGGCCGTGCAGTGTTTGACGGCGGCATCCATGTCGAGCCACTGCGGTGAGGGCTGCTTCCCCGCCACGATGACGTTGACGTAGTTGCGGCTCCTCAAACAGTGGTCCGTGACCGACAGCAGAGTGTTCGCGTCGGGCGGCAGGTAGACCCGGATGACGTCGGCCTTCTTGTTCACGACGTGGTCGATGAAGCCGGGGTCCTGATGGCTGAACCCGTTGTGGTCCTGCCGCCACACATGGGACGTCAGCAGATAGTTGAGCGACGCAATCGGCCGGCGCCACGGGATCTCGTTCGAGACCTTCAACCACTTGGCGTGCTGGTTGAACATGGAATCGATGATGTGGATGAACGCCTCGTAGCAGGACAGGAACCCGTGACGGCCGGTCAGCAGGTAGCCCTCGAGCCAGCCCTCGCACTGGTGCTCGCTGAGCATCTCCATGACCCGGCCATCGGGCGCGACGTGGTCGTCGGATGCCAGGATTTCAGCGGTGGAACACCGATTCGTCGCCTCGAACACGGCATTCCACCGGTTCGAGTTCGTTTCATCCGGGCTGAACACTCGAAAGTTGTCGGGATTGCGGGCGATGACGTCGCGGATGAACTCGCCCTGCACGCGCGTCGCCTCGGCGTCCACCGCGCCGGGCTTCGGGACGGTCACCGCATAGTGCCGGAACTCCGGCAGTCGCAACTCGCGCAGGAGCAGGCCGCCATTGGCGTGGGGGTTGGCACTCATGCGCCGCTCCCCCTTGGGGGCCAGGGCGGCGAGTTCCGGGATGAGCCGGCCCGTCGGGTCGAACAACTCCTGAGGGCGGTAGCTCTTGAGCCACTTCTCCAGGATCTTCACGTGTCCCGCCCGGCTCATGTTGCCCATAGGGACCTGATGCGACCGGAAGGTCCCCTCGGTCTGCTTCCCGTCGACCGTCCTTGGGCCGGTCCAGCCCTTGGGTGACCGTAGGATGATCATGGGCCAGCGCGGACGCGCCGTGACACCCTTGACGCGGGCGTTGTGTTGAATGCTGCGAATCTCGGCCACGACGGTGTCGAGCGTGGCCGCCATCTGCTGGTGCAGGCCCTTGGCATCGTCAGCCTCGACGACGTACGGGGAGTAGCCGTAGCCGCGACACAGGGCGTCCAGCTCATCGGCCGGAATCCGTGCCAGCACCGTGGGCCCGGCGATCTTGTAGCCGTTCAGGTGCAGGATCGGCAGCACGGCACCGTCGCGGACTGGATTGATGAACTTGTTCGAATGCCAACTGGTGGCCAGCGGACCGGTCTCCGCTTCGCCATCGCCCACGACGCACGCCACGAGCAGATCGGGGTTGTCGAATGCCGCACCGAACGCGTGTGACAGCGAGTACCCCAGCTCCCCGCCCTCGTGAATCGAACCGGGTGTCTCGGGCGCGACATGGCTCGGGATGCCACCCGGAAACGAAAATTGGGTGAAGAGCCGCTTCATGCCTTCTTCGTCCTGAGAGATGTGTGGATACACCTCACTGTACGTCTGCTCCAGATAGGCGTTGGCCACCAGCCCGGGGCCGCCGTGGCCAGGGCCGGTGACGTAGAGCACGCTGAGGTCATGTTGATTGATGACGCGATTCAAATGGACATAGATGAAGTTCAGGCCAGGCGTCGTGCCCCAATGACCGAGCAGACGCGGCTTGACGTGCGCCAGGGTGAGCGGCTTCCTCAACAGGGGGTTGTCGTACAGGTAGATCTGCCCGACCGAGAGATAGTTGGCGGCTCTCCAGTAGGCGTCGAGCTTGCGCAGCGATACCGCCGAGAGCGGCTTCGATTGTGCGGCCATCTTTCACGACTCCGTTGTTGGTGCGCCCAGGTGCAGCACCCGGGACACGGCGCGGGCGATCATCAGCTCTTCGTTCGTCGGAATGACGCGTACCGTGACCCGGCTGGCGTCGGCGGAGATCACAGCGGCATGCGCGGCGTTCCGGGTCTCGTCCAGCTCGATGCCGAGGAAGCCAAGGCCCGCGCAGATACGCGCGCGAATCAGCGCGCTCCGTTCTCCGATTCCAGCCGAGAACACCAGCGTGTCCAGTCCCCCCAGAGCGGCCGCGTAGGCGCCGACCCACTTCTTCGCCTGGTAGCAGAACAACGCCACGGCCTCGGCGGCCTCCACGTCATCGGTTTCGCGTGCGAGCAGGTCCCTCATGTCTGCGCTGCTCCCAGACACGCCCAGCAACCCGGACTCGTGATTGACCATCTCATGGAGCTGCTGCGCCGTCATCTGCTCGGTGTTCACCAGAAACGAGGCCACCCCAGGATCGAGGTCGCCGGAGCGGGTGCTCATCACCAGTCCCGCTGCCGGCGTGAACCCCATGCTGGTGTCGAGGCTCCTGCCGCCATGCACAGCGGCCAGGCTGGCCCCGCTGCCCAGGTGTGCCAGGATCACTCGTCCGTTGGCAGCGTGCGTGCCCGCGCGGCGCGCGAGCTCCTCGATAAGGTAGGAGAACGAAATTCCATGGAAGCCGTAGCGTCGTACGCCACGGGCCTCGTAGCGTCGCGGGATGGGCAGAATCGTGGCGACGCGCGGCATCGACGCGTGGAACGCGGTGTCAAAACACGCCACCTGTGGCAGGTCCGGATGGCGCGCCCGAAACGCCTCGATCAGCCCGACCTCGAGGGGTAAATGGTCCGGCGCATGCGACGCTACGTGAACCAGCTCGTCGATCAACTCGCGTGTGACTCGCTCGGGTTGCGTTCGAGACATCCCGTGGACGACGCGATGTCCGATCGCGCAGACAGACGCCCACTCCTGCCGCGTTTCGAGCCACTCGATCAGCGAGCCGGCTGCCGACTCGACATGCCCGTCACCCACGCGGCCGTCGCCCGAATGGCCGGCCGCGTCGTGCCACGTCAACGTCGCGCGGCCCGAACCGATCCGGTCGACTATGCCAGTCAGCGCAGGCGCGGTCGCACTGTCCGCCTGGTGGATGGCGAACTTGATGCTCGACGAGCCGCCGTTCAGGACCAGCACCCGGCCTGACGCCGTCGCCGGGGTCATCGGCGCTCCGGTTCATCGAGGAGGGCCACAACCGAGCGAGGCGCCACGACATAAATGGGAGACACAATGGGCACTTCATCGCCGGGCTCGCGGATGTCGTTCGGGCTTTCGAGGCTGGTGTCGATGACCCGACGCCATTTCTCGGCGGGGCGGCTCTGGATCGTGAACGACAGCGGCTCCCAGTACGCGTTGATCATGACGTACAGGTCGCGGTCGCCCTCCGATGCCCCGCGCAGGTAGAAGGCCAGACTGCGCGACGCCTCGGACACGTCCGGCACGGGACCGACGCCGTGCCACTGGACGTCGTCGCGCCAGAATCGGCTGCGGCCAAGTGAGCGATGGGCCCTTCGAAAGGCGATGGCCTGCTTGAAGAAGCGATGCACGTCGCGGTGGCGTTCCAGCCGGCTCCAGTCGAGCCAGGTGGTCTCGTTGTCCTGGTTGTACGGATTGTTGTTGCCGAATTGGGTCTGCAGGAACTCGTCGCCGGCCCGCATCATCGGGGTGCCGTTCGACAGGCACAGCAATGAGAGGAGGTTCTTGATCTGCCGCTTGCGCAGGGACACCACGGCACCGGGCACCCCGTCGTCGCCCTCCCAGCCGCAGTTCCAGCTGTAGTTCTCGGCTGGCCCGTCGGTGTTCTGATGTCCGTTGGCCCAGTTCCGCTTCTCGTTGAAGGCTACCAGGTCGTAGAGTGTGAAGCCGTCGTGGCACGTGACGTAGTTGACGCTCTGGTACGGGTGATAGGAGTACTCAGGAGCGCCCGGGAACAGGTCGTCGCTGCCATACAGCCGGTACATCAGCGACGGCATCAGGCCGGGGTCGCCGCGGACGACACGCCGGACGTCGTCCCGGAAACGTCCGTTCCACTGCAACCACGTCTGGGCCGGGAAGCTTCGGCCCAGCTGATACACGCCCGCAGCGTCCCAGGGCTCGGCAATCAGTCGCAGCCCAGCCAGACCGGGGTCCGCCATCACATCGGCCGCCAGCAGGGGGTCGGAGTAGTTGACGCGGCCATCAAGGTCGCGGGCGAAGATGGACGCCAGGTCGAACCGGAAGCCGTCCACGCCCATCTCGCGCGCCCAGTGTCGGAGACTGTCCAGGATCATCAGCCGTACCGCGCGGTTGGCGCAGTTGAGAGTATTGCCGGCGCCCGAGAGATTCTCGTAGCGCCCCGGCGAGGACCGCGACATGAGGTAGTAGGTGCTGTTGTCGACGCCCTTGAACGACTGTACGGGACCTGTCTGGTCCCCCTCGGCAGTGTGGTTGTAGACGACGTCGACGACCACTTCGATGTCTGCCTCGTGGAGCGCCCGCACCATCTCGCGGAACTCGTCGTGTTGTCCGCAGTGCGCGCCGGACGCCGCGTATCGCTGGTCCGGCGCGAAGACGTTCAGCGGCATGTAGCCCCAGTGGCTGCCCTCCTGCACATCGTTCTGATACACGGGCATCAGTTCAACGATGGTGATGCCGAGGTCCTTCAGGTACGGGATCTTTTCGACGATGCCGCGGTAGGTGCCTCGGTTGCTTTCGGACACGCCCGAGGTGGGACTCTGTGAGAACCCCCGGACATGCAACTCGTAGATGAACGCGTCCGACTCATGGCGCGGCGGATGGCCACCAGCCCAGGCGCGGCGCGTCTCGCACGCGCACAGAAGCCCCAGCGGCGCCTTGCCGGCATTGCTGCCGGGCCCAACCGCGGCCATGCGGTCGAAGCCCGGCGGAAAGAAGACCGAGGTGGCATAAGGGTCTAGCAAGATCTTGTCGGGGTCGAATCGATGCCAGTCCACCGCCTCAGTCGGCGGCGGGCCGGAGACGCGATAGGCGTAGTACTTCGCACTGGTCGCTGCCGCCTTCGACACCCTGCAGTGCCACACCCGGCCGGACTTGTTCCTGAGCGGATCCAGGGAAGCAGTCAGCAGGGGCACCACGAGGTCGTCGTCGCCGTACAGCAGGAGTGTCACACCCCAGGCGTGCTTCGAATACAGCGCGAAGTTGTACGCACCCTCCCCGCCGATCCAGCTCACACCGAGCGGGCGCGGCGTCCCTTCAGCCCTGGACCAGCCGCCCGTCGTTGACGCCATCACAACGCCTCATCGATGGCGTACGCGTGTGCCATGTACTGTCGCACCATGCGATGGGTATTGAAGAACGACGCGTTCAATGCAACCGCCTGGCACATGATGCGCACCCATCCGTCGCGGTCCCCGTAGAACAGCGGCGAGACGACCTGGTGGAGCTTCCGGTAGAGGTCCGCGGCGTCTGCCTGACTGGCGACGGACCGAGTGTCCGGACTCGCCGCACCAATGGCCCAGCCCGTGGCGCCTTCGACGCAGCCCTCGCGCCACCACCCGTCCAGGACGCTCAAGCTCGGCACGCCGTTGAGCGCCGCCTTCATGCCAGACGTCCCCGACGCCTCCTGGGGTCGGAGCGGGGTGTTGAGCCACACGTCCACGCCGGACACGAGCGTGAGCGCCAGGTCGAGGTCGTACTCGGCCAGATAGACCACAGGCACGTCGTCGCCCAGTTCCTTGGCGGCACGAAGAATAGACCGGATGCCTTCCTTGCCGCTCTCGTCCTTGGGGTGCGCCTTTCCGGCGAATACGAACTGGAGCGGATGTTCCCGCGCGATCGCGCGCAACGCGGGCAGGTCGCTCAGGACGAGCGTCGCGCGTTTGTAGGCCGTTGCGCGGCGCGCAAACCCCAGCGTGAGGACGTCCCGCCGGAGCCGACGGCCGGTCCGGTGCGTGACCTGCTCGACCAACGCGTCCTTGGCGCGCTCGTGGGCGCCCCAGACGTCTGCCGGCGGCAGGACGATGGCGTTACGCAGCATCATCGGATCGCCTCGCCATCCCGGAATGTGACGGTCGAAGAGCGCCATGAACGGCTCGCTCGTCCAGGTGCGGGTGTGCACGCCGTTGGTCACCTGGTGGATGTCGTACTGCGGGAACATCGCGCTCGAGACCTCGCGGTGCCGGAGGGCCACGCCGTTGACGTAGTGACTCAGGTTGAGGGCCAGATGGGTCATGTTCAGCCGGTCGGCACCGCCCAGCATTTCGAGCACGTCATGTCCGACGAAATCACCGAGCACGCGGGACACCAGGGTGGAGTCGAATCGATCGTGCCCAGCCGCGACCGGGGTGTGGGTCGTGAAGACAGTGCGGTTCCTCACCGAGGCGAAGTCCCATCCCGCAGCCCGATCGGTCATGCGCAGCAGTTCCAGCGGGGCAAAGGCGGCATGCCCTTCGTTGAGATGGAAGGTCCTCAACCCGGTGCAACCCAGGGCCTGGAGCAGGCGGACGCCGCCCACGCCGAGTACCACTTCCTGCATGAGGCGCGTGCGATCGTCGCCGCCATACAGATGGTCGGTAATGCGCCGGTCTTCGGGGCGATTGTCGGACACATCCGTGTCCAGCAGCAGGACGGGTACGGTGTAGCCCGTCGATCCAACCATGTCGTATTGCCAGGCGCGAAGGCGGACGGGTCGCCCTTCGATGTCCACGCTGACCTGCGGGGCCAGTTCGGTCAGGAAACGTTCCGGCGCCCAGGACGCGTCGTGTTCGATCTGCCGGTCGTTGCGGATCTCCTGCCTGAAGTACCCGCGGCGATGGACCAGCGAGACCCCGACGATGGGCACGCTCAGATCAGCGGCCGACCGGAGGGTGTCGCCCGCCAGTACCCCGAGACCACCGGAGTACGTCGGGATCTCGTTCGAGAGCGCCACCTCCATGGAGAAGTAGGCGACGTGGCGCGCCGGCCAGTCGGCGGCTCGTGGGGCCCGCGTCGGCGGGGCCGCCTCGTAGGCAAGAGGATGCCTCACAAACGCCTGCTTGCAGAATTCCGAGCAGAACCAGAGCTGTTGGGCTGCGTGTTCGAGCAGCACGGCGCCCTCGTCGGCAACAGGCATCCCGCAGACCGGATCAACGTGCGTCATGGCAGTTCGATTCAGGCTAGACAGAGGCGTGCCGAAGGCGCAGCGCGTTCCCGACCACGGACAGGGAACTGAAGCTCATTGCCGCCGCCGCGATAATCGGGCTCAGCAGCAGCCCAAACACCGGGTACAGCACGCCGGCGGCAATCGGCACGCCAGCCGCGTTGTAGACGAACGCAAAGAACAGGTTCTGTTTGATGTTCTTCATGGTCTGCCGGGACAGGCTCCGCGCCCGTGCAATGCCGCGGAGGTCGCCCTTCACGAGGGTGACGCTGGCGCTCTCCATGGCGACATCTGTTCCGGTCCCCATGGCGATGCCTACCTGCGCCTGCGCGAGTGCGGGGGCGTCGTTGATCCCGTCGCCCGCCATCGCCACCACCCGCCCTTCGGCCTGCAGTTGCTTGACCTTCTCGGCCTTCTGATCCGGCAGCACCTCCGCCATCACTTCATCAATGCCTAACTGGCGCGCAACCGCCTGAGCCGTCGTCAGGCTGTCGCCCGTCAACATGACGACGCGCAGGCCTTCCCGGTGCAGCGTCTTGATCGCGTCTGGTGTGCTGTCCTTGATCGGATCGGCCACCCCGAGCAGTCCGGCCGCCTGGCCGTCCACCGCCACGAACATCACGGTCTGCGCTTCCCCGCGGAGCGCTTCGGCCCGCTCGGTCAGCCCACCAGGATCGATGCCAAGGCTGTCGAGCAGGGCCCGGTTGCCCAGGGCCACCTCACGGCCGTCGACCCGGCCCTTGACCCCTTTGCCGGTGATGGACTCGAACGCTTCGGCGTTCGACAAGGCCGAGTCCTTGTCCTCGGCTCCCCTGACGATCGCCGCGGCCAGGGGATGCTCGCTCCCCCGCTCCAGGCTGGCGGCCAGGCGGAGGAGATCGGCCTCTCCGACGCCGTCCGCCGGCGTGACGCTGACGAGTTGCGGCTTCCCTTCGGTGAGCGTGCCGGTCTTGTCCACGACGAGCGTGTCGACCTTTCGGAGCACCTCAATGGCTTCGGCGTTCTTGAAGAGCACGCCCATGGTGGCGCCCTTGCCGGTGGCCACCATGATGGACATCGGTGTCGCGAGCCCGAGGGCGCAGGGACACGCGATAATCAGCACCGCGACCGCGTTGATGAGCGCATGCGCCAAGCGCGGCTCAGGACCGATGCTCGCCCACACGACGAAGGTGATGACGGCGATCAGCACGACGATGGGCACGAAGTAGCCGGAGACGACGTCGGCCAGCTTCTGGATCGGCGCCCGACTGCGCTGGGCCTCGGCGACCATGCCCACGATGCGGGACAGGAGCGTCTCGGCCCCGACCTTTTCCGCGCGCATCACGAGACTCCCCGTGCCGTTGATCGTGGCGCCGATGACCGGATCGCCGGATTGTTTCTCAACCGGGATCGGCTCTCCGGTGACCATCGACTCGTCGACGGTGCTGTGCCCGTCGAGCACGACGCCGTCGACGGGAACCTTTTCGCCTGGTCGGACCCGAAGCCGGTCGCCAGCTTCGACCGATTCGAGTGGCACGTCTTCCTCGCTGCCATCCCCCTTCAGGCGCCGCGCCGATGTTGCCGCCATGCCAAGCAGCTTCTTGATCGCGGAGCTCGTCTGGCTGCGTGCGCGCAGCTCGAGCACCTGTCCCAGCAGGATCAAGGTCACGATCACACCGGCAGCCTCGAAATAAACGGCGGCTTCTCCGTTCTCTCGAAACGAATCGGGGAAAATCCCGGGGGCCAGCGTCGCGACGACGCTGTAGACATACGCCACGCTGACACCCAGGCCGATCAGGGTGAACATGTTCAAGCTACGGTTGATCACCGACTGGACCGCCCGGACGTAGAACGGCCAGGCCGACCAGAGGCACACGGGCGTGGCCAGGGCGAACTCCCACCACGTCCGCGTCCGCGGCGACAGCCACGCCGACACCGGTCGCCCCGGCAGCAGATCGCCCATGGCCAGCACTACGAGCGGGATCGCAAACGCCGTCGCGACCCAGAAGCGCCGCGTCATATCGCGCAGCTCCGGGTTGTCGTCGTCGGCCGCGCCCTCGACCGTGCGGCGCTCGAGCGCCATGCCGCAGATGGGACAGCTTCCTGGCTGCGCCTGACGCACCTCCGGGTGCATCGGGCAGGTGAACTCGGCCATGACGTTGCTTCGCACCCCTGGCTACCGCGCGCTTCTTGCGTTGAAGACGTTGTACAGCGGCACCCAGATCAGTGCCACATACCAGCCGTACCCGTAGCACTCGACGAGACCCAACAGGAAGCTCGAGCCGCTGAGCCAGGTGAAGCCCGGCAGCAGCGCTTGCCAGCTCCTGTACATGGCCATCTCCGGGAAGGCCAGGTCGAATCCCACGCACAGCACGAACGTGATGGCCAGGAACAGGCTCGTGGCATGGCCGACGCCTGAGAGTGACAAACCGGATTTCATTGGACACCTCCAGGAACCGACGCGTACTGGTCCGGGTTCGACTCGAACTTGTCCAGGCAGGCCCGTGAGCAGAAGTGGTAGACGCGGTTGGCATGGGTCACGGTGTACCCCTGATCGGGGCCGACCTCCATGCCGCACACGGGGTCTATCGCCGGCGCGCCTGCGTGACTCGCGCCATCCGCTTGCCCGGCGTGACCGGCGTGTCCGCCGTGACCACCGCCGCCGTGCCCGTGCACAGCGTGTGCGCCACAGCCGAACCGCATCATGAAGTAGAACAGCCCTGCGAACAGAAGAAAGGTAACAAGGCCTTCCATGGCATCACTCCTTCCCGTGACTTGCCCGCGGCTTACCGTCGCAGGTCCGTCAACGCCCGCTCGTACTCCTCTTGCCTGATCTCCCCACGGGCGTACCGGCGTTTGAGGATGACTTCGGGCGACTCCTCGGCGCGCGGCCCAGCCGCCGATCCGCCGGCACGGACCATCGCCCAGACCAACGCAACGACGACGGCGAGGCCGACCACTGGCCACAGCGACATCCACCCCATGTGCATTCCGTAATCAGTCCACATTTCGAGGAACCTCTCCTTCCCGTGCCGGCACCCGCGTGTGAGCGGTGTAGTGCGCGGGCTCCTGGAGAAACTGCTCCCGGCAGGCGTTCGAGCAGAAGCGATAGACGACGTGCTCGAACGTCGCCTCTGCCGTCCGGGCGTCCCGGCTCACGGCCATCCCGCACACGGGGTCGCGATCTTCGGCCGGCACCACGGGTCGCCCCGCGGCCAACTCCTGCATCAGTTCCAGTTCGTTGAGCAGCAGACGTGGGAGAAGAAAGTGCTCGCGGACGCGGGCTCGGCCCTGGCGACCCAGCTCTCGGGCGCGGTCAGGGTCCCTCAAAAGGGCCACGAGCGCCTTCGCGCACTCCTCCGTCGACTCTACCAGCACGCCACCGATGCCGTCGGCCATCTGCAAGGGGATGCCGCCCGCGTTTCCGGCGATCACCGGAGTGCCTTTCCAGAGTGCCTCCGAGACGACCAGGCCGAATCCCTCGCGGATCGACTTCTGAATCGCCACCTGCGAGAGCCGTTGAAAGGCGTTGACTTCGATATTGCCCACGCCCGTCAGGTTTGTGAAGACGTGCACACCAGAATCGGCCCGAGCGGCTTCGGTCACCTGCCGATAGACATCCCATCCTTCCGGGTCGTCCAGAGCCATCGAACCCACGAGCGCGAGCTGCAAGTTCGGCAGCTCGTCGCGCGCAAGCCGAAACGCCTCGATGACACCGAGCGGATCCTTCCAGGGGTCGAAGCGCGAGATCTGACTCACCAGCGGACGATTCAGATCCACTCCAATCCACTGCAGGACGCCGCGGGCGGCATCCTCGGCTAGGGGCATGTTCTTCGGGCTCAGCGGATCGATAGCCGGCGGCATGATCTCGACGCGAGCGGCCGGGAAGTCCGGCGGCACGAACTCTGCCATCGTGAACACAGCCGCATCGAACGGCTCCAGGTACGGCCGCAGGAACGCCCACACGGCAGGATTCGGTTGCGAGGTATCGATGTGGCAACGCCAGATCCACCGGCCGGCGCCTCTGCCGCGGAGCGACAGCATGCCGGCCGGTTGCGGGTCGTGGAGGAAGACGAAGTCGTAGTCCTCCCTAAACAGTTCGGCGTTCCGCCGCGACGTGTCGAGATACGCGTCGCGTTCGGCTTCGGTCAGCCCGTCAGCCGCACCCTGCAGGCCGTTGTGAATCTTCTTGGTGACCTGAAAGAACCGATCGTCGCCGCTGATGATCTTCCAATGCGCCACGAGCCCGAGGTCATTCAGGATGGGCAGACCCGAGCGCAGCAGTTCCGACACGCCGCCGCCGTACGGTGTCGCATTGACGTGGAGCACACGGGCCCCGCGCAGGTCTGAGGCGACCCTTCGGAGGTCGTTCAAGACGGCGTCCGGCGCCACGCCGCGATAGGCGTCGAGTGACCGCGGACCTACATCGACGAGCTCAAGCACCGTCGCTCCTCACTGTCGCCTCGGCCCGATCCGACTCGGCGGGGGCCAGAAAGTCGCGGCGCATGCCGAGCGCCCGGTCGGTCAGCGCGATGGACTCCGCACCGTCTGTGACACGCCCCGTCAACGCCCGAATCGCATCGATCGTCTCGGGCACCACGATCGCTTCGTTGAAGACCTGGTAGGTGTAGATGGCCTCCGAGCCGTGCACAGCCAGGACATCCTCCCAGAGCGCCACCTCCCACAGATCGCCGCGAGGCCGACCGAGATCCCGCATCAGTTCCACAGTGCTGTTGAGCGCTATTACGCCGTCCCCCATTCGCACCATGGCAATCCGTGGCGCCATGCGGAAGGCCTCGAGAACCTCGTCGCGACTTGCCGCGCGGGTCAGCTCGACGATCCAGTAGTGCAAGTGGCACTGCGTGTGGCTGGCCTTGGCCGCGACCGTCAGCACTTCGAGGTCCGGCAGGACCGTCTGCGCGTCGGGCCCCTGATGGCTCGGGATGTGCGCCTCCGGTACTACCGTGTTCATAATGCCGGAGTGATCGGCTTCCCACGGATCGGTGGCGCGCCGGACCAGAACCCCGCGCGCTTTGCGCAGCAGCCCGGCGTCCTTCAGGGCACCCAGCGTGCGGACTGTACTGGTGGTGTTGCAGGAGACGACGCGGGTCGCGTCCCGGCCCAGAGCAGACACGTAGTTGGCCTGCGCCACAAACGAGTGGCCGGTGACATCATGCTTCTCACCACCCTGGAGGATGGCCTTGACGCCCGCAGCCCGATAGCGCGAGAGGTTCCTGGCGCCGATGCCCTTCGGCGTGCAATCAACCGCGACGTCGATCCGCCCGAGGAGGTCGTCCAACGTGCCCAGGACCGGCACGCCCGCTGCCTGCATTTCGGCAGCCTTCTCCGGAAGCGAGGCAAAGATCGGCAGGTCCAGGACGGCGGCGGTCTTGATGCGATAGTCGGTCGTGACGTCACTGACACCCGCGAGCTCCATGTCCGGCTGCGCGCGCACCGCGTCGGCCACGCGCTTGCCGATCACCCCGTACCCGTTGACACCGACTCGAATCTTGTCCGACATGCGCTCCACCTCCCCAGGGATTCCCAACCGGTTTGGACGTCTGGCTGTTATGTGTGAAGCAGCGATCGTGCCAGCAACGCTTCACGTTTCCATTTCCCACGATTCTGGGATGCGTTGTATGGGCATATCGTGCGAATCCGGCGCTGGCCTGCCATCCGAACGGAGACCAGACCACGGACTGGCGCTGGCACGACGGTTCCGTCCCTGGACGAGTCTGCGTGATTTCCTCCCCTCTCCGGGGCCAACTGTCTGAGCACAGACAGTTGCGGTAAGTGCAACCGGTGGCCGATCGCGACAAGCGCGCGCCGATAGCGAGAGAGGCACGATTAAAACCCGTTAATCGTCGGAGGTGATGGCTCGAAGCGGCAACCCATCAAGACGGGCGCTCAATGTATCGTGAACGATACGCAGGACGAGCGGACCTGCCGGGAGGGGATCACTACGCGTGCGTATCCTGGTCGTGGAAGACGAACCGAAGGTGGCGCGATTCATTCAGGACGGCTTGACCGATCAACAGTTTGCCGTCGACGTCGCCACCGATGGCGCCTCGGCCCTCCGTCAGGTCGAGAATAGCGCGTACGACCTGCTCATCCTCGACATCATGCTCCCGGATGTCGATGGCTTCGACGTGTGCCGCCGCGTCCGCGCGCTCGGTGTCACGACACCCATTCTGATGCTGTCCGCGCGCGGTCTCGTCGATGATCGCGTCAGGGGCCTGGATACCGGGGCCGACGACTACCTGACGAAGCCCTTCGACGGCGCGGAGCTGCACGCGCGCGTGCGCGCGTTGCTGCGTCGGCATCGAGAGCCGACATTGGTACCGCTGTCGGTCAGCGACTTGACCGTGGATCCGGTGACGCGAGTGGTGATGCGCGGCGACCGTCGCATTGACCTCACCAGCAAGGAGTTCGACCTGCTGGACTACCTGATGAGGCACGGCGGCCAGGCCGTCACACGGCAGATGATCGCCGAGCACGTGTGGGGCATCACCTGGAACCGCCTGACCAATGTTATCGACGTCTTCGTGAACCACCTGCGCAAGAAGGTGGAGCTTCCGGGCGAGTCCCGGCTGATTCATGCCGTCCGAGGGGTCGGATATGTCATTCGAGAAGACCAGCAGCGATGACTAGAACACTCCGAGGCCGGCTCACCCTGTGGCACCTGGCCGTCCTTGCTGTGTCTCTGACGGTCTTCGCCGCCATGTGCTACGCCGTCCTATCCCAGAACCTCTACCGTCACCATGACGACGAGTTGGCCCATCAGGCAGACGAACTGATTCGAGCCCTACGCGCCGTTCCGCTGGAGTCGGCCGAGATCCGGGCTGCCCTGGCAGGCGCACCTATCGGATCCCGGCTCGTCATGATCCGGAACAGCCGCGGCGAACTCCTGTATCGGGACCCCGTCCTGGCGACCAGCGAGCCGAACATCGGGCAGCAGGAAGCGCTGGTTCACGCCGCGGCGACCGCGCCACAGGCCGCCACGTTCTTCACGGTCGATCTGGCCCGATCGGCGGAGGTGCGATTCATCTGCATTCCACTCAGCGAGCCCGGCCACTATTTGCAGATCGGTGATCCCCTGGGCGATGTCCGCTCCGTATTGCGCGCTACGGCCATCGCCTGCCTCCCCATCCTGCCAGCCGTGCTGGTCCTCTCTGGCTTCGGGGGATGGGTCATCGTGAAACGAGCACTGTCGCCGGTCCGGACCGTGACCGCGACCCTGCAGCACATCCAGGCCACCGACTTGTCCCGTCGGGTCGAGGTGCATCCAACGGACGCCGAACTCGGCGCCCTGGTCAGTACACTCAACGGGTTGCTCGACCGTCTTCAGCGTTCGTTCGATTCACTGCGCCAGTTCGCCGGCGACGTGTCGCATCAGATACAGACGCCGCTGACTATTCTCAAAGGTGAGCTTGATTCCGCCCTGGAGCATCCCGACCGGCCCCGCGACGAGGCATGGGTGAGCGGACTCGCCGATGAGATCGAAGACCTGCGCACGATCGTCGTCGATCTGCGGTCCCTGGCTCTAGCCGACGCGCCACTGTCGGAAGCCGCGGAGGTGAACTTCACCGAATTGGTGCGGGAGGCTGGCGACATCGTTGCGGCGCTGGGCGAATTGCGCGACGTCGACGTGCAATGCCGGGCCAACCTGCCGGTTGTCGTACGAGGTGACGCCACCCGCCTGAAGCAGGTGGTGTTGAACCTTGGGGACAACGCGGTGAGGTACACCCAGGCGGGAGGGCACGTCGCGATCGATCTCAACGTCGTGGCCGATCGCGCTGTCCTGCGTGTGAGCGACACGGGCGTCGGGATTCCCGAACAAGACCTACCGAGGATCTTCGATCGGTTGTTCCGCGCGGATGTCGGACGCCGTCATGCCGATGGCACGGGACTCGGGCTTGCGATCGCCCGAAGAATCGTCGACGTGCATCGGGGCACGATCCGGGCCGACAGCCAGGTGGGCAAGGGGTCGACGTTTACCGTGACTCTGCCGCTGGGATGAGTTCCCCAGGACCATCACGGCGCTAGAGGGCCCGCGACAAGCCTTCTAGGTGCACCCGACGGGCGACGGACTCCAGAGCCACCGCTGGAGCGGCCAAGCAGATGGACGTCGAATAGGCCGTGCTGCCTCCGATATGCCGCCCGATGCCACTCGAGTTCGGTGACGTTGACGAGTACGGTCCGAGCAAGCGTCCGCCCGTGTTCGCGGTCGAACGGAATCGGGTTGGCCGCGAAGCCTGCCAAGTCGAGAAGGTCGACGTGTCGAGTCGTTGTGTGGTTCAAGGTCCGGTGGGCCATCACGTAAGAGCCAAGGCCGAGCCGTGGACTCGAGACACGTGATGGCCCTCGGGGTCCGCAGCCCCGCTTCGTTGAAGCTGTAGTGGCGGTCGCCGTCGCCGACGTTCACGTGGAGCGCCCGACTGACAAGTAGCGGCATATAGTGTCGCGCGGCGGAAAGTCCAGCATCCTCCTGGTATCGGGCGCGTCAGACTGGGGCTAGACACGCCTGAAACGTCGCCGACGAGCCCGCGGATCCCAGGTCCCATTAGTCGTCCGGGCGGCCTCGCCCTCGGCCTTTCCCAGTGCCCGATTGTAGAGCCGCTCTGCCACAGACTGGGGCACGCGTAGCACCCGATAGCGTCGCCGTCCGGGTTGCTGCCGCACCCATTCGGTAACACCAGGCTCGCCCTGCACGACCTGCCGCACGAACTCCCGCGACAGGTTCCACATCTCTGCCAGTTCCGGCACCGTGAAGTGGCGTTCCTCGAACGGTTCGCGTCGTTCGTTCGCTTCCATGGCGCGACTCCGCGGAAGGCCGGCCGCTCGTCAGGCGACCGACCTCCCGACCTTGGCCCTACTGCGCGGCCCCCTGCTTGCCGGCGTCATCCGCGCGGCCTCCGCGATCGGCATCTTGAGCAACGGCCCGCAGCCTTCCATCTTGGGTCTCGTAGGCATGCAGCAGCAGGCCGCGGACGTGGTTCTGTGCGTTTGGGTCGTTGATGGCCCGCAGCAGTGAGAAGTTCTTGCGGTCGCCGTGGACGATGAACGGGCGTGACGGGAACGAGACGGTGCGGCCCGTGCCGTCGCGTCGTTCCCAGATGGCGAAGCCCACCAGCTTCAAGCCCGCGAGCTCGCCGCCGTTGAAGTGGATCTCCGCGTCGGCGAGCTTGCCGGCCGGTCGGCCCTGCTCATTCCGCAGAATCTTGACTTCGATGCTCATGACGTTCCTCCTGTGGTTTCTGTGGTCTACGCGTGGGCGAGTTCGGGCTCGAGCTGCGGTGCGCCGATGCGGCTCCACAGCCAGTGCTGCAAGGTGTCCAGGCCGACCAGAACGGGATCGGCCGGCGTGAAGAGGTGCTGCGCCTGGCGGTAGCGCGCGCGCTGCCAAGCGAGCTCGTTGCTGGTGACGAGGACCAGTCGCGCAGGCGTTCGCATCCTGGCGGTGTCGAGCACCAGGGGATCCGCCGCCATCCCCGAGACGTCCGCGAGCGATGCGGCGTAGAGCGTGAGCGTCGCTGGGGCGTCCAGCTTCGCCGGTGCCGTGGTGACGAAGGCGTGATACAGCCGCGTCTCGCGTCCGATCGCGACCTCGATGCACGGCGTTCGTGTCTGTCGGTCCATGGAGTCCTCCATTTCGTTCGTGAAGGCATGTCGTCGCTCAGTGCGTGCCGGCCATCACGTATGTGCCGGCCCGAGGCGCCCGCGAGACGCCGTCAAGCCCGCCAGCCCGGAGGGTCGGAGCGAAGCGAAGAGGCTTGACGGGGTCGAAGGGCGCCCGACAATCGCCACGCGTGATGGCCGAGCGGCTCGGACGCCATGCCTGCTCGCAGGCACACGTCTCCCGCTTCGCGGCGGTGGAGCCGCGGGTCGTGGTGCTCGGTTGTGCGTGGTCGTGGATCGGTCGTGCACCGCACACCTCCGTCGAGCGCCTTGGCTCGGAGAGCGGAGGCAGCCGCATGCGCGACCGCAGTCGCGGGCGGGGGCACGTGAGGACCGAAGGCCCTCGCCGTGCGTCCTTCAAGAGGCCGTGGGGACCGAAGTCCCCACGGCGCCGATCACGTGGTCACTGGACCGACGTGAGCAATCGACTGGCGGCGCGATCGAGCGCGAACCGGGCGTCCTGCCAGGGCGTGCCTTGGCTGAGACGTGTCAGCCCTTGCACGTAGCCCCAGACAGTCCGCGGGTTCGGCTCGTGCTGTTCTGCCAGTCCATAGGCGTCGGACGCCTGCTTCTGCGACAGGTCCAGTCGCTGCATGGCGGTCCCGAGCACCTCTTCGCGGGACGGGCCGAGCTCCTGGGACGTGGCCCGCAGGAGAATCGCCCGGTCGTCCGCGAGTGTCGCGTCGAGCGTCGCGCTGACGGCGTCAAGCGATGCCGCCCACGCTTCGTGAATCGACGCACCCACATGCCGCCGGCGGAGGGAGGCGATGTGGCGAAAGCCCCAGATCAGATGATTTCCGCAAACCGCACGGAAGAGGAACACATCCAGGGTGAGGGCGGCGGCACCCACGTCGCTGTTCCGGAGGATGAACCCACGGAACAATCCGGCGTGCGACGCGTCGGTGGGGTCGTCGAGATCGCGATTGCCGTCCACGAGGAACAGGAACATGTCTCGGTCTCCCAGATAGGCACCGGACGGTACGCGTTCGGCACCGAAGACGCCGTCCTTGTAGCCGAGCGGTAGATGCCAGGACGGATGTGCGTCCATGAGATGGAGCACGCGCCCGGCCAGCTCGTCGTGGTGGACACGCGCGTACCTCGGGGAGGTGATCGCGTGGAGGGTCCACGGCTCGGCGGCATCCGCGTAGAGCTGATGCTCACCGCGGGTACGCCGCTGCAGCCCGAAGTTGATCGCGTCCGCCGCGATCGTCGCGGGCAGCGTTCGGAGGTAGTTCGGCGGCGCGCCGGCGATGCCGGCAAGCTGCTCGAAGCTCCAGTGCGTCAGATCCGAGCCGTCTCCGTGGCCCGCTCGTTCGTCGAGAACGAGCGTATCGGAGTCCTCGGCTCGCACATGCAGGTTCACGGTTTCGGTGATCCGCTCTTCGGTGCGACTGCGCCTGTCGCTGGCCGCGTCGAAGAGCTGCTGAACGCTCGCGTAGCGCTCGTCAGGGGGCCGCTTGGCCCATTCCCGATGGGCGGTATACGCACTGACTGTAGACACACGTTGACCGTTCATTGTTGAGTGCTCCTTTCTGATGTCCGATGGACGAACGAGGGAGGTAGCGCTCCACGCCGCGAAGCGGGCATGGAGGAGTGGCCGGGATGGCCACGGCGGGAGCTCTCAAGCGAGGCGTGCTCGCCTACGCGGTTGCGAAGAGTGCCTCCTTCGTTCGCTCCGTCGCGGCCGGAGCAGCCTCGGGAACGGTGAATTCGCGTCGAAGATTCAACGGGCCGACCTTCGTCGTCACCAACAGCGTGATCGTGCGATGTCTGGGAGCGCGGGAATCGCCGCTCCAGACCAGTTCCCGCTCACGGAGATGGACGTTGGCGGGTGGCAGAAGGCGTCGGGCCCACTGCATCCACTCCCATTGGGTCGGTGTGGCGGTCGTCAGGGGCTTCGTGACGACGCGGTAGTCGGCGTGCGTCACGACGACGGACGCGTGCGTCGGGATCTGGCGCAGGAAGTCCTGTAGCGTGCGCGCGCCGTTCGAGTCATACGTGGGCATCGCGGCGAGCGGCGCGAACGTCGCATCAGTCACGGCGGCCAGCCACTCGGCCTTCGGCAGCGCACCCGCGGCGTAGCGCTCCCGCTGGTCGGGCGTACCATGCGTTGCGACCCATTCCGCCATCAACCGGCGGCGCTCCGCATCGACGGCGACGTCGTGCTCGCGCTGGGTGGCGGCCTGGCCGTGCCGGATCCGGACGTCGTTCTGGAAGCGTCGGAACGCCTCCAGCGGCACCTGGCGGACGATGGAGGAGCCTGAGTTGGCAAAGATGTGGACCGGGCCGCGGGAGGTCGCCAGCTGGCAGACGCGTGGCGTGGGGGCCGGGTGCACGATGGCTCGAGCGGCGGGGTCGGACAGAAACTGGCGGGCCGTTTCCTCGAGCCATTGGCTGAATGCCTCACGGCGTGTCGCGCGCGATGTCGTCCTCTGGCCGAAGAACCCGCGCTCCAGTTCGTGGTTGCGGGCGGCCTCTTGCAGCAGTTCGTCGGTGGTCGGCACGTGGTCGAACGACGGCCGGGCGTCGACCAAGACGATCCGCTGTTCGTCGTTCAATCGAAACTGTGGGCGGAGCTTCAGGCGAGCCGTGCCATCCTTGCCGACCTGCACCAGGTGTAGCCGTGCAGCCGGCAGCGTAAGCACCACCCGCTGGTGCGCCTGGCCACTGCCGCCCTGGAGCAGCGACGCCTTGCGACCCACCTCGTCGAGTCGATACTCGGCGCGGACCTTCAGCGTGCGCTGAAGATCAGACGATGGGGGGACGGCGTGAAGCGTAGACTCTGCACGGCTGGCATTGGGCATCGCGGCGTCCATCGCATTTCCTCATCGCGCGTGCGGCGCGGACTGGTTCGGTTCACAACTCGTCGAGTGGGGGCGGACCCACCCGGGCCGGAATGGCGCCGGGTGGTGTGCCGCTGTGACAGGCGAGCGGAGGGTCGAGAACCGACCGCCCGTCTGACACGAGGTTCCGATCAGGACTCAGCCTCCAGACCCGAGTAGGCCGTGAGGATCGCGTCCTTGATCGCCTCCTGCGCGGTGGCGTCCCCGTTCGCGGGACGCAGCAGCGCGAAGCTCCGACGTTCTCCATTGACGGAGTACTGTCGGGCTGGGAACGTGACGTTGCGCCCTCCGGCACGTCGTTCCCAGATGGCGAAGCCGACGAGCTTCATGCCGGTGAACGGGCCGGCATCGGCTTCGAAGATCACCTCCGCGTCGGCGAGCTTGCCAGCGGGCGTACTCGTCGTGTTCGGAAGGATCCGGACAGACATCAACTCTGTCTTCTGCTTGGACATAGGTCCTCCTGATGGGGCAGGCCGAGGATCGGTGATCGACGGCGGTGCCGAGTCCGCAGCCGTGCGGCTGGCGAACGAGGGTGGGACGCACGGCCCGTTGGGCGCGTACGTGGTGACGGGTTGGCCGTCGACGTACCCTTCAGAGCGCAGGATTCGGCTGGAACCTTTCAGTCGATGTCGAGGCGGGCGTGGAGCGGCGGTGTGTGCCGCCGGCTACAGCAGCCCGCCCATGGGCTCGCGACCGTTGCGGTGGGCGCTGCGGATCTTCTCCAGGAGTCCGCGTTCGGTCCACGGGGGCAGGCAGCGAGCATTCCACTCGGCAAGCACGGCGAGGGCCTGACCGTCGTCCAACGCGAACCCACGGACGACGCGGCAGCAGGTTTGGTAGGTGTGGAGGTCGCCGTGGTTCCCGGCAACCGCCGGTGGGACGCGTGAGAGGTAGGCCTGTGCGCGTTCGGCCCGACTGCGACATCCGAGCACGGAGCCCTTCGTCACAATCGGGCCGGGCCGGGCGGGCTCAGCGTTGTGCGGGACCGGGAAATCGCGTGGTGTGTAGACGTGTTCGACATCTCGGTAGTCGACCGAGACCATGTGCGGCTCGCCGTACTTGTGGTTCCAGAACCCCGGCAGTCTGGTCAACTGAGTGACGGATGTCGCCGCCAGGTCGCCGCCGAGTTCGGCCGCCAGTTGCTTCTGCAGCCGTTCAGCGGCATTCGCGTCAAATCCATTAACGCGCCAAAGGACGTGGCCGCGCGATGGCGAGGTATGCACCAGGTAGCTCGGCGAGGGAAGATCTGGCCGGCGCTCGACCTGGCGTAGCACGCCTTGAACATCCTGGTCGACGTCGAGGAACACGTGGTGGATGGCAGCCACGTGGCGCCTGGTGCGCGATCGAGCGCCAGCGGCAAGTGTATTGACGCTGACATACACGTCGCAGCCAGTTTCATTCCTTGCGCGAAGCCAGGACTGCACGCGGTTTCCAGAGGCCCATGCGAGGGAGCCGGTTCGCTGCACCGACCAGCCCACGCCACTGTTCTTGAGGAGCAGCGCGACCCAGTCGTTGGCCTCGAAGAACGCTCGACACAGTTTCGCGGCGTCGTTGCTGACCTCAACAAGAGTCATAGGCCCTGTATGCAAGAGCGCAGGACCTGAGTGAAAGCTTGCGACACGGAGCGACGGATGCTGCGGGTCACCCGGAATCGCGCTCCCATCAATGACCCGCGTGACGCCATGCCTTCTGAGAAGACGGGCGAATGCCTCAGTGACCCGTCGAATGACCGTTCGTGAACACGACGAGCGGTGTCAGGTCAGTTGCGAAGCCGGAAGGACCCGGTGTCGGCTGTCCGCCAATGTGATGAGCAATCCATCAGACCTCGTGCATGACCCACTGGACCTGCGGGCGCGCGTTCCGGGTCCTCACGGTCATCGATCACTGGAATCGTGAGAACGTCGCGCTGGAGGCCAATGTGTCGATGACGGGACGCAGTGTCGTCTAGGCCCTCGAGGCGGTCGCCAGACGTCGTCCGCTGCCGCGTGCCATCACGGTGGATCACGGCACGGAGTTCACGTCGATCGCGCTCGATGGGTGGGCGGCACCGGCGCGGTGCCGGCCAACGCACGGTCAAGCGGCTTCATAGGGGACGCTGATTACGCACCAAGTGCATAGCCATCGCTCAAGGCTTGCTGCCAGACGTGAGCGTAGACGTTGGCGGCGATAAGCCTCTTCTCGTCATCGCTGAAAGGCGGGTCTGGGAAGTGCGTGTAGACGTGGTCGAGAATCAGGGCTTCGACGTCCGCCTTCGTCTGCTCCTTCTCCCAGAACCGGTCCAATTCCGCCAGGCGCGACCTCACCGCCATCAGGAGTTCCCGGCTGGCCCGCTTGACCCGCTCCCGGTCCGACTTCCCGATGTCATCCTTCAGCAGGATGTCGAACAGCGCGAGTTCCTCCTCGGTGAGGCCCTCCCGGGTCGCCCGCTTCTGCTCCTCGTCGAGGCTGTTGGCCAGATCCATCAACTCCCGGAAGGTTCTCTCGACCGTGGCCCGATCCTTCGAGTGGTTGTAGTCCGTGACGATCTGCTCGTACTTGAGCTGGTAGTCCATCCGCAGCGGATTGCGATCTAGCATCTCGGCGAGCTTCTGCTCGACCAACTCCCGGATGTCCTGCAGCACCGTCGCCTTGCGCTGGACCTTGCTCGCGAACTCCTGCCGCAGCTTGTCCATGTCGATCCGGCTCAGGTCGAACGTCACACCGCCTGCCTGGTCCTGTCCGGGCGCCTTCGTGCTGATCGCCTCGTTGACGATGCGGTGGAGCGCCTTGAGCAGTTCCGTGACGTCGGCCGTGTCGCGCCGCTCGGTGAGCTTCTTGTAGATGGACTCGATGTTGTCGTGGCGCTCGGCGTAGCGGTAGACCGTCGGCTCGGTCACCAGCGAGCGAAAACGCACGAACACCTGACGGGCGAGAATCTCGAACCGGCGCTTGCTGTCGTCGGTGGTGTACGCCGCCTCCACGCCGTCCCTGATGCCCGCGATCTTCTCGAAGCCCGTGGCGCCGATCAGCCTGTCGGGCTCGAACCCGAGCGAGCGCAGGTGGTACTCCGTGGCCTCGAGCGCATCCAGCAGCGCCTGGACCCGCTGCTCGATGGGAATGAAGGGGGCCTCACCACCGTCGGGACCAGCACCCAGGGCGTACTGGGCCAGGGCCTCACGCAGGCTCGTGAGCATGCCGTTGTAGTCGACAATCAGCCCGAAGTCTTTGCCCGGGTACACGCGGTTGGCGCGTGCAATCGCCTGCATCAGCGTGTGCGCCTTCATCGGCTTGTCCAGATACATCGTCGAGAGGCACTCGACGTCGAAGCCGGTCAGCCACATCGCGCAGACGATCGCCACGCGGAACGGGTGCGCGGGGTTCTTGAACGCCTGCTCGACGTCCACCCGCTCCCCACCGGGGCCTTCGAAGCCCTGCTTGATCCGCGCGCGATGCGGGATGATGTCGAAGCCCCACTTCGTGAAGTCGGCGACCTCGTTCTGGGCCTCGCTGATGACGATCTCGATAATCGTCTCGTCCATCCAGTCGGCCTGCGCGCGCAGCTTCGCGGCGTCCTGGTCGCGCCCGTCCCAGGCTGCCTCCTGCGCAGCGACGCGAAGCCCCGCCGCCTTGGCCTGCCAGCGCGGCATGATGCGCTGGAACATCCGCGCACAGGTGATCTTGTCGATGCACACGAACAGCGCCTTGCCCGACTCCCAGCGCGCGGCGCAGTGCTCCACGAAGTCCGCCGCAATGCGGTCGAGGCGTTCGTCGGCCGTGACCACCTCGTAGTCCTTGCCGAGCAGCTTGTCCAGCAGGGCCTGCTGGTCCGCGTCGAGGTCGGCCTCGTCGATCCGCGCTGCCATGCGCTCGTTGAGATCCGCCTTGGCCACACCCAGCTTCTCGCCGCGGTTCTCATAGACCAGCTTGACCGTCGCGCCGTCCTCTTCCGAGCGCTTGAAGTCGTACCGCGATACGTAGTCGCCGAAGATGCGCCTGGTGAGCTCGTCCTGCTTGAACAGGGGCGTGCCGGTGAAACCGATGAACGCCGCGTTGGGCAGGGCCACGCGCATGTTGCGCGCCAGCCTTCCCGCCTGGGTGCGATGCGCCTCGTCGGAGATGACGATGATGTCGTCGCGATGGCTGTAGGGCTCGTCGGACTTCACGTCCTGGTTGAACTTGTGGATCAGGCTGAAGACGTAGCGGTGGTTCTCCTGCAGCAGCTCCTTGAGGCGTGTCCCCGAACTCGCCCGCGGCGTCTCCTCGTCGGCGATGCCGCAGCCCACGAAGGTCCCGTAGATCTGGTCGTCCAGGTCTTCGCGGTCCGTCATGAGCAGGAAGGTGAAGTTGCCGTGCAGCTTGCGCCGCACCTTCTCGGTGAAGAAGCCCATCGAGTACGACTTCCCACTTCCCTGCGTGTGCCAGAACACGCCCAGGCGGCCGAGGTCGGGGTGCACACGTTCGATGATCTCCACAGGGCCAGAAGGCACGAACGACGGAAGCGGCGCCGGGGACAGGGCCGCCTCCGGCGATGCGCCCTTGCGCGTGGCGAGGGTCTTGTCGCTCGCCGACGTGTCGCGGTCCAGGGGCAGTTCCACCACCCGATGCCGCAGCCGCTCGCCCGGCGGGTACGTGGCCTTGAGGGTTTCCTGCCGCCTCACCGACTCCACGGCCTGGTTCACGCCCAGCACTTGATGGTTGCGCGCCACCACCTTGCGCGTGGCGCCCGGCTTGCTCTCGTCGAACAGGATGAAGTTCTCGACGATGTCGAGGAGGCGGTCGTGCGCGAGCATGCCGTTGAGCAGGGTCTCGGCGGCGACGCTGCCCTTCTCCTGCTCGTCGAGCCGCTTCCACTCGTTGAAGTGCTCCCAGGCGCTGGTGATGGAGCCGTAGCGCGCGTTGTCGCCGTTGCTGACGATCAGGAAGGCGTTGTGATGGAAGGCATGGGCGATGACGCTCTCGTCCATGTAGTCGCGCAGGTTGCCGTCGAAGCCGGCGCGGATGTTCTTGTAGACGGCCTTGAGCTCGATGAACACGAGCGGCAGGCCGTTGACAAAGCACACGAGGTCGGCGCGCCGGTTGTACCCGGGCGTCCGTCGTCCGGTGAGTTTCAGTTCGCGGACTGCAAGGAATCGGTTCGCACCGGGGGCGTTGTCGAAGTCAATGGCCCGCGCGCGGGCGGTGCGGCGCTGCCCTGTGGTGTCGCGGTACTCGACGGGGACGCCGCCCCGCAGCAGGCGATACAGGTCGCGGTTGTGCTGCACCACCGAACGGCTCACGTCCCACGTCGTCAACTGCCGCAGCGCGTCGTCGACAGCGGATTCCGGCAGTGCCGGGTTGAGGCGCACCAGTGCGGCGCGCAGGTCGCGCGTGAGCACGGGCTCGGTGGTGTCGGCACGGCCCAACGTGCCGGTGGGGCCGAACGTCTCGTCGTTGAAGGCGTAGACGCTCTCCCAGCCGAGCACCTGCTCGAGGTGCCTGGCGAAGGTCGCCTGCACCAGCCGGTCTTCGCCGTTGATCGGCGTCACCGCCACCGCGCGTGCGCTCCCATGCTGGTCTGAAATCCTATACGGCGATCTTGCCGCTCATGAGTCGGGGCAAGAGAAGATCGCGTCCTTCCGCGAGCTTCTGGTTCTGCGCTACCAATAGGTCCGCCTGATCCAACAGAGGCTTCGCGAAATCGGCAAACTGCTTCTGCAAAAGGGTCGTTGGAACCAATACCGGGGCACGCCCGAGGACCTTTGCGCTGGCGTTAGGCTGCGCGGCGCCACCAAGGTTGGCCTTCACGAATGCTTTGTAGTCGTCAGACTCCATGTAGGTGGCCGCGAGCTCAGGTAGGAACTGCTCTCCAAATTTGAAGCGCACCAAGTAGGAGGCGAATACCGCGGGTTCGTCTAAAAGCCCAACGCGCCTTGCCCAGCCCGTTGTGGCCCCCGTACGGGCAACGACGATGTCCGTTGACGCCAGAAGGAAGCGCTCTTGACCCGCCTCGCTGATCGTGCAGCGCGGCACGGACAGCCACTCTATTCGTCCAGCGACTATATCGGTAATCCGCAGAAACCGCGGCCCTTGCACGTCGTGGTCGGCGCTGGCCGTGAAGCCGTATTCAACGCGGGTCGCGACCTCAGAGAGAGATCGTCGTGCCCAGCCCTCCGGCACCCCATCGACCACCGTGACGTGCTCGTGGCCGGGGAAGCGAAGATGGACGAACCACTCGCGATAGAGCAGGCGCGCGGACTCCTCCAACAGCGCGATGCGCTTCTTGTTGTTCTCGATCAGCTCGTCGTAGGGCGACAGCGCGTCTGCAATCGCCTCCTGCTGGGAAAGCGCAGGGAACGAAACCTCTATATCCGGGAATGCGCTCAGCGGGATTCGATTAACGGTGGCCCCAGTGATCGTGATGGCGTCCATCTTCGCGCGCCAGGCGGGCGAGAGGAAGTAGTAGAGCAAGAACCGTGGATGAACCCTGCTGGTGTCCGGGCGCACGAGGGCCATCCGGCGCCCTAGACATCCTATGAATCCTGCCGGAATGCGGGCATAGAGGTGCAGGGTCGCTTCGTACGAGAAGACGACATCGTCCTCCTGCGGCGTCACGCGCCTCGTCCACATCGGGTACTGCTGCGGTGAGACGTGCCTGATCTCGGACAGGTCCAGGCGCCCGTCCTCAGTCACATTCTTGATACCGAGAAAGACAGGCCCGTCGTCCGCAGGCTCGGGTGTCGCATGCGGGCCGTCGAAGATGCCGATCGCGAACTGCCTGATTGGACCGACGAATCCGGTCATGCTCCGAGTTCCTCGAATCTCTTGGCAATCTTCGCGGCCAATTCGGCGGCGTCCTCGCTCAGTCCCTTGAGGTCGATGTGGATCGAGCGCAGGGCTTCCTCGAAGTCGAAGTCCTCGTCCACCTCCTCTGGCGCCACGCCGACGTAGCGACCCGGCGTGAGGCTCCAGTCGTGGGCCTTGATCTCCTCGCGGCTCACCAGCTTCACGAGGCCTTCCATGTCGCGCAGCGTCGCCTCGGGAAAGCGTTCCTGCAGCCAGTCGGCCTGTTTCATGAAGTAGCGCACCTGGTGCAGCGCCTCTACCGCCTCCGCTCGGGCAGTCTCCAGCGTCTTCCGGGCGCGCGTCATTTCGGCGTTCGACCAGCCGTCGGCCTCACGAGCGCCGAGGTCCTTGACCGCAACGTCGACCACGCGAGCGGCCAGCTTCGCCACCAGGTCGACAGCCTTCGTCAGGTCCCGGTCGCGCTCCGCAGCTGGGTGCAGCGCCACGCGCGCGCCGGTGAGGCCCGCGTTGTCTCGTGTGGTCGTCCGCCAGGCGGAGCTTCGAGCAGCCATCTCGGTCTTGAACGCCGCGATGTCGCTGGCCAGCGTCGCGCGGAGGGACGTGAGCTCCGCCCACGTCTCCGCCAGCGGGTCCGGCTCACGCGGCTGCGTGACGAACGGCTGGACCAGGTCGTGAAGCGATGTGAGCGCCTGCGTGAACGCATCGAGCGGAGCGGCGGCAGCGGCGCCGTTGGCCAGCGCCCTTTCGAGGTACGACTCCACCAACTTCAGGAAGCGCTCGTGCTGACCGCGATAGAGCCACACGATTGCCGCGATGTTCTGCTGCTGCTCCGGCGAGAAGTCGTAGACGGCGCGCGAAACCTTTCGGTAGATGTTACGCGCGTCAAGCATCAGCACCTTGTCGCGACGCGCCTCTTCTCGCTCCTTCGCCCGGTCGAAGAACCAGAGCTGGCACGGCACGGTGCGCGTGTAGAAGAAGTTGCCGCGGATGTCGATCATCACGTCCAAGGCGCCGCTCTCCACGAGCTTCTGCCGCACCACGGCCTCGTCGCGCCCGGCGCTCGACGCCTGCGACGACATCACCACGCCAGCGCGCCCGTGGTCGTTCAGGTAGCTGTAGAAGTACGACAGCCACAGGTAGTTGGCGTTCGAGACCTTCTTGCCCTTGTTGACGCCGGGCAGGCCGAAGGGCAGGCGCGTGTCGCCCTTCACCTTCTCGGCGTCCACCTCGTCGACGTTGAACGGCGGGTTCGCCATCACGAAGTCGCACTTGCCGACGAGCTCGTGCGGATCCTTGTAGTACGTGATCGCTTCGTTGCCGGCCCTGATTTTACCCTCGAGGCCGTTGACCGCGAGGCTGATCTGCGCCAGCCGCGCCGTGGTCTCGTTCTTCTCGTGGCCGTAGAAGGTCACGCGCTTCATCGGGTCCTGACCCGCGCGCTCGATGAAGTGGCTCGACTGCACGAACATGCCGCCCGTGCCGCAGGCCGGGTCGAGCACGATGCCGTGCTCCGGCTCGATCACGTTGACGATGGTCTGGACGATGGAGGGGGGTGTGTAGAACTCGCCGTTGTCGTGCGCGCCCTGCTTGCTGAACTCGGCGAGGAAGTACTCGTAGATGCGCCCGAACACGTCGCCGCCGGCGTTGCGAAGGACCTCGCTGTCGAACGGGCGCATCATGCCCTCGAGCACATCGTTCTCGAAACGCGTGTAGTCCTTCGGGAGCTGGCCAGCGAGCGGCGGGGCGGCGCGCTCGATCTCCTCCATGGCCGCGATCAGTGCCGCGCCGAGGTTGCCGTCCTTCGGCGTCTTGAGGATTTCGTCGTAGCGGGCCGAGGGCGGGAGCATCAGCGCACGCCTGCTCTTGAAGTCGGCGGCGACCGGAGGGCGCTTCGCCATCCGCCCTGCCTTCTTGTCCTCCTCGATGGCCTCCAGCGCCGCGTAGTACCGGTTGGTGGCCTGCCGCAGGAACAGCAGGCCCATGATCGGCATGAAGTACTCGTTGGAGGCGAGGTTGGAGTTCGCGCGCAGCGTGTCGGCGATCTTCCAGAGGCCTGCCTCGAACGCCTCGATGCCCTTCAGGTGGTCAGCAGTCATGGTCACGGGTGCGGCTCGGCGCCATGATGCCGGCCGGAGTTGAAGTCTTCCTCAAAACGGCCCACGGCCGCCAGGATGTCGGAGAACTCCGGCGCCTCGCCGAAGAACATGGATTCGCGCATGGCGTCGTAGTCGCGTCGCCACTGGGCAAGGCGGTCGGCGGCCGGGCCAATTCGGAGTGAGCCAGGCGCGAAGGACGCTCGTGCGTCACGGCTCCGCCGGAAGAACACGGCGCGGTGAGCGGCAACTCGGTCGAACAGGTCTTTGTTGCGGACCGCACGTTCGGCAGTACCGCGCGTGATCAGGCACCACAGGTCGTAATAGTGCCGCGCCAGGCGGGCCTTCGGCGCCGCGGAGCCCTCGCGGTACGTCTCCTCGTGGAGCAGGGCCACCTTCTCCCAGAAGGTGCGCTCGGGTGCCACGGCGTGGACGGAGAACTGGGACCCGGGCACTTCGTCGGGTAAGACGTCCGCTAGGTACGGTGCGATCTCTGGTGTGGCGGACGGCTCGGTGTCGGACCGAGCGCCAAGCTCGATCTTCACGACTGGCCGGACGTACGCGGTCGCGCCCATCGCAGACGGATAGTGGAACAGCAGCGTCTGTGCATCCGGATCGTCTCCGTCGGCTTCGAGTGTCCAAGCTGCGTTCGGTGGCAGGAGTTGCCGGATCTCCAGTTCAAGCGCCGGGCCGAGGACGTCGCGAATGTGCGATTGCGCCGCTCCCATGAGCGCTTCGAGACGGGTCATGCGCTGCCTGTTGCTCGAGGCGTCCTCCGGAGCCTCAGCGGCACCGAAGCCGAGGAAATCGCGATCGATCACGATGTCGATGTCTTCGGAGAAGCGGTCGATCAGCTTCCAACCCTTGGACAGCGACGTTCCGCCCTTGAAAGTCAGGTGCGGTCCAGAGACGGGCAGGCGGAACAGAGCGCGTAGCGTCCAGCACACCCAAAGGTCCTTTTCGACGCTCCCAGCACTCAGCCCGAGGTGGCGACCGGCCTCTTCGTACACCACGCGCTGGCGTTCGAGCGACTGCCTGAGGAACTCATCCATCACTTCACCGAGGGGGTCGCAACCCGGCGCATGACGTCGCCGACCCAAGTGGGGGCGTAACGGAGGTCCTGCTGGAGTTGGCGCTTGTCGGCGTCTGACAGCCGGCGTCGGAGCGTCGCAACCACCTTGTCGTCGACGTGATCGCGGCCGAGCCAGCGCAGCGCCTGGATGACGGTGCCGCTGATGCGACCCGCAGTTGCCATCTGTTTCGGGGTGGTGTGCTTCAGGATGATCTGCTGCCGGCCGAGCTGCACCCGGCGGGATCGGCCGTCCGTCAGGAACGTCAGCCGCACTGGCACTTGGTCCGACAGGCCCAGCAGGTTGGCGGCGTGGGCCCCGCTTGCCTGGAGCCGCGCGCCGTCGCGCCCGGCCAGGGCCGATGCGACGTCGTCCGGGGACGGCGACAGGTCGCCGAGTCGGGCGTCACGCCGCGGCAGGTCGTAGATTCCCCGGGCGAGCTTGCGAATGGTTCCGGCGCGAGCGTTTCGGCTCAGGGCCAAGTCGACGGCGTTGCGAGGGCCGAGGTCGACGAAGTCGGCTGGCGTGAAGACGGTGCCCGGGCTCTGCTGGCGAATTCTGGCCAGCAACTGGGAATCGACGGACTTCTCCTGCTTCCCCATATTCCTGACAGAAAAATAGCACGCATTTCTGTCTAGGAGATGCCTATATTGCGGTCGACGTGAGTGCCGGCAGGGGCGTTCTCGGTGCGCAGTCCACAAAGGCCGCCGCCAGCCTCGGTGAGTGCCCCCCTCGTCGCGTCACAATCCGAGACAGCTCATCATTAGTGCACAATATCCGCAACTGGGAGACGAGCTGCCCGGCGAGCTTAGATGCGGTGCCGTTGCTTCGCACGCACTCTGGATACCACCAGCCACAGCGCCCAGCGCTGAGTGCTCTGACAAGCTGAGAATGGAGTAGCAATGAGAGTGTTGGGGGTGGAGTTTGACTCGAATCACATGCGTTACGTCCTGATCAACGGCAGCGCATCTGCACACACCGTAGAGCAACGAAACCGACTCGAACTTGGCGATACCCCGGTCGATGTCTGACCTCCGGGCGTTTCAAGATGCTGTTCGCACTCTGTACAGCTCGACAAACCCAGACGCGATCGCGATCAAAGCCAAGCCGGAATCGGGCCAAATGAGGGCTGGCGCAGCTGCATTGAAGATGGAAGGCATCGCGTTAGCCAACGCTCCTTGCGCAGTCACCTTCGTTTTCGGAGCGAAGATCAACGGCTGCACGGCACACGACGACAGCCTGCCCAAGTACATGTGGCCCGCGTATAAGACCGCGGTGGTCACGATGGCAGGCGCGAATGCTTGATACTAGCGGCTTGCCCACTGAGATCGCCCACACTCTTTGCGATCTATATGCCCACTACGCATTCTCTGAAATCGGAACACGAGGAGCGAACGGGCACCTCTTCTTCGGCCACAACCGCCTGACACATGCTCATGTGGCAGTAAAGTTCTACTACGGCGAACCCGGCACCAGCCAGCACGACGAACCACGGAGTCTTCATGCGTTGAGCGCCCCCAATGTACTTGAGGTGCTGGACGCGCGAGACGTCGGGGCAGGCTGGGCCTACTTCATCACTCCGCGCTGCACTGGAGGCGATCTCGACGACTTGATCGCTTCAGCTCCCAGTGCCCACACGGCCATCAACGTGGCACTGGGCATTACGTCTGGCGTCGCTACACTTCACTCGCGGCGGATCGTGCACCGCGACCTGAAGCCCGCGAACATCGTGCTGGATGGATGCACACCGAAGATCGCCGACTTCGGGAGCATCCGAGCGCTCGCTGCTGGCGCAGACGCGGTCAGCGCGTCGAAGCACAGCGTGCTCTACCGCCCTCCCGAGTCCTTTGAGAGCAATCGCTACTCGATCAAGGGCGACATCTACCAAGTTGGCTTGGTCGTGTACCAGCTCCTTGGCGGACGACTGTCATACAACGGTCTCGACTACTGCAATTCCAAGGAGAAGCAGACGCACGCTGAGATTACTGACTCGTGCGACGCATCCCTGTTCCTTCAATCCGTGATTGCGCGCAGGGCTGCTGCCGGTTCGCTTCCCGACATGTCGTCGCTCCCTGGATGGATCAACCTGTCCATCAAGAAGGCCATCCGCCGTATGCTCCATCCAGACCCGGCACAGCGCCTATCTACGATGGCAGACGTTGCTGCGGAGTTGACACGCATGCGGACCGCCGTACTGGACTGGCGCTGGCGCGGGGACGTGGCAACGCTGACCAGCAATGGACTTGTGATCGAGTTGAGACCTCGCGGTGGCGGCCTGTACGAGGCGTGCCGAGACCATGGCAACGGGTTCAGGCGGATTCCGGGCCTCACAGCAGGCCCACTACCGGCGGTTGTTGCGAAAGTCCGGACATAGCCGACGCCCAGCCGGACCCATGCGTCTTGGCTGAAGCGACGCCACCCACTGCAGTCACCCGCCCAGCTGGTTCCAACTGGCACAAACGCTGCTCCCCATACCAGCCCCCGGCATGACACATTGTTGACCCGACGAGTGCTCGTTGACCCGTATCCGTGCTGTATGGCTTTCACGATTCGAGCGCTCGCGTCGGCCGTTCGGGACGTGGAAGTGCACTGTTGAGCGGACCTGCGCCGGGTCTCATGCGCGTGGAACGGCCGGCCATGCGGGAGGAACATCGAGTCGGCCACCGCGACGGCCTCTTCCTCATCGCTGCCGAGACGTGACATGCGCACGCTGCATGTCCATGACTTCGATGTAGCACGGAGAGCACTCGCCCAGGTGCATGTACGCCGGATCCTCGATCGGCCGCTCTCGCCGCGACAGCGCAACGAGGACATCACGTGGCGGACAGTTCGTTCTCTCGGGATTCGGGTTCGCTCCGCGAAAGACCGCGTCGAGCAGGTCGTCGTCGGATTTGATCGCTGCCAGGTCAGAGAGTGGATTCGATCTCGCCATGGTCTCCTCGCTCGAGGGCTGCTGGACTCAGCCCTTCGTCAAGACGACTCGCCCTGTAAAGGTTGATGGGCAGTCTGTACCGGTGAAGTCCGCCTCGATTCTCGTCGCCTGAGCGTCCCCGACGCTCCCGAATGTGCCCCGGCACCCACGAGGCGAGGTGAACTCACCGTGCGTGCTGATCTGCGTCGGCGGTGCGTTACCAGGCGACAGCGCCGTTGACCCGGTCGTCTCCATCGTCAACCACGGATGCGACGACCGAATCGTGGCGTGCAGCGACCGCATGTCGGTTTGCGGGACGACGTCGAACGTCCAGGTCATGTCGCCGCTCGTCGGCGGCGGCGGATTCGGTGAGCGCGGGTCGACCTGGATGGTCACGGTGCCGCGCCACGTGCCGGCAAGGAACGACGTCGGCCCGGACGGCGCCGTTGGGGTGGCCTCCCGCCCGCACCCCGGCAGTGCACAGACCGCGACGAGCGCCGCGACGCGTACCGGAAGTCTGCTCATGCCGTCGCTCCTTCCTGGACCGCAACCTCGGGGAGCCAGGGTTCGACGATGAACCGATCCTGTTGTGCATCGTAACCCCGGACGTGGGCAACCTGAGTCACCGTTCTACGGCCGCTGACACGGGCCAGGTGGACGACAAGATGGACGGCCAGGGTGATGGCTTCGCGGGTGCTTCGATGAGGTAGTCCGACGTTCGCCGTCAGGACGCAATGCGCCAGGCGCGTCAGCGCCTGCTCGGCGCTGTTGGCGTGAATCGTCGTCAAACTGCCCAGGTGGCCGGTGTTGAGCGCCTGCAGCAAGTCGAACGCCTCCGGACCGCGGACTTCCCCCACCAGGATTCGGTCCGGGCGGTGCCTGAGCGTGGCGCGAACCAGATCCGCGATCGTCACAGCCGGCATCGGTTCTTCCTGCCCGAGAGGGGCCTGCGCCTTCCGGGCCTCGAAGCGCACCAGATTGGGCTTGTCGATGAAAATCTCGGAGGTCTCTTCGATGAGCACGATCCGGTCGGAGGCGGGAATCGTCTGCGCAACGGCATTCAGGAGCGTCGTCTTGCCCGTCCCCGTGCCTCCTGAGATGAGCACGTTGTGCCTGGCGTCCACGGCGTGCCGGAGCATCAAGGCGAGCTCGCCGGTGAGCGTGCCGACGCCAACCAGGTCGTCGAGGGTGAAACGGTACGTGAACTTCCGGACCGTCAACGTGGGCCCGTCGACGGAACACGGCGGAAACATCGCGGCAACCCGTGACCCGTCCTCGAGCCGCGCGTCGAGAATCGGCTGACGCTCCGAGATCTCGTCGCCGCAGGCGCGCGCGATGTTCTTGATTGCGACGGTCAGATTGCGAATCTCGAGCGTCCGGTCCGGTAGTGCCTCTACAACTCCCACGCGTTCCACGAAGACACGTCGGCCGCCGGCATTCACCATCACCTCGGTGATGTCCGGGTCGCGCAGCAGGTCCTCAATCGGCTGCAGAAACGGGAGAATCCTGTCGAGGCTGCTCACAGCACACCGCTCTCCAGGTGGTCGAAGTAGGAGGTGTTCACGTCCAGGTAGTGCGGCTTGAGGTAGCAGTACTGCGGCGGCATCGGGTTGATCCCGTCGTACGGCAGCACGATGGCCTGTGCGTTCTGAAGCTGGGTGAACACGCGCGGCGCGAAGATGTACTCGTGGTGCGGCGCATAGCTTTTGCTCGCGCTGACCGATTGCTGGCCGGAGGCCGGCCGGCCGGTGAGCAGCGATATGTGCGCGTCCTTCCCGGACTCTGAGACGCTGTAGTGGGCCTTCAGCTTGTCTCGTCGTCCGCAGAGTTCGGCCGCGTTCCTGGCCGTAAACTCGTCGCTGGTCGCGAGGAACACCTTGGTGCGGAAGCACTGGAGCAGCGTGCGCCAACTCTCGTCGCCCGGAAGGGCCGACCGGATTGAACTGATGCTCTGAGTGGCCACGATGGGAATCAGCCGCGCCTGCCGCGACAGTGCGAACGTCCGTTCGTCTCCGGTCGGGTCCGTTTCACCAACGGTGGCGAATGCGTGGTACTCGTCGCAGACGAACAGCAGGTCGCGCCAGGGCCGGTCTGGGTTGGCACTGATTCGTGAAATCCGTTGCAGGATGGCGCGCTGGAAATCGAGCTTCAGCATCACGCCAAGGATCCGCGCCAGGCCCGGGTTCAATCCGACCGGAAAGTTCAGCGCCAGCACCCGCCCCTTCTCCATGACCGATTCGAGCGGCGGGAGCGGGGTTGGCTCTCCAGGCTTGGGGTCGTCAATGTAGGCGCTCTTGGGCGGGCAGAACGCGCGGTGCACGGCAGGGTTGTCGTCGAACAGCGACAGGAACACGATCACGCCTTCGACGATGCTGGATCGAAGCCGGCCATCGAGCCGGCTCCAGCCATGGTCGTACCAACGCTCGACAGCATCGAGCTGGTGCCGACGGGCTGCCCAACCGCCTCCTTTTGGCTTCCGCACCTCGTAGGCCACGGCTCGACCGTCGAGAAACGTCTCCAGAGCCGCCTCGTAGGGGTGGGCCATGTGGTCAGGGTCTTCCTGGAACCAGTGGCACCACGGTTTGTGGGCACAGTGCTCTCGGTAGTCGGCGTTGCGGATGACGACCGCGTCCGGCGGATTCGCGAGGAGCGGCTTGAGGCGTCGGATGTCGTGGTCCATCTCCGAGTCGTCCAGGATGTAGCGATAGACCTCGGAGAAGGTCGTGTAGCCCTCGCAGATTCTGCGCAGCAGGATCACGAACTTGAGCAGGTCGGTGTAGGCCTGTTGCCAGAACGGTTCCTTCGACCTGCCAAAGAGATTGTTCAGGAGGGTTGCCACCGCGTAGGCCACGGCGTAGGGATCGAGATCGTTGTGCAGGGGGTTGTAGCAGACGCCGGTATCGAGGCCGATCTCGATGTAGTCGTCGGGTCGGTTGGCGCGCCCAAGTATGGAGCGCACCTGGCCACAGAAGTCGCCCTTCACCTCCAGCACCAGACCACCCACCTTCCGGTCCTCGTCGTCCGCTTTCCAGCGAAGCAGTTGATCGACGTACGGATACATGCAGCCGGACGTCTTCCCGGTGCCGACGGCACCGAGCACCATGATTCCCGTGTAGAGACCCCGCTGCGGGATCGTCAGCCACGTTGGAGTCGGTGCTCGACCGGGCGTGGTATGGAAGTGGGTTTCGCCAAGGACCAGCGCCGGCCTCGACTGCCGGTCTTGCCGGGGGAACGGCGGCAATGGCCTGGAACGTGTCGATGGCCCGCGAGAGTAGAACACGATCGCGAGCATGGACATCGCGAACGACGCGACCCAGAACGGCGTGGTGAACCAGAGCGTGGCGTACCCGTATGCCAGCAGCCGATACGTGCCTGGCGCGTACTCCGAGATCAGTCCGAGGAACACGTCGTCCCGAGACATCGGGTACGCCTGCAGACCCCACAGTCCGGTCGCGGCAGCCAATATCAGCGCCACCGGAGCACGCGATTGCACCAGCGTGCGGAGCATATCGAACGGCTCCTACCGCGCAGCCGCCGCGGTGAGTGGCTCTCCGGACTGGTGAGAGGGATGCTGGGCCGTCCGCCGATTCCCGCTGGCGCGTCGATCGTGTGCGCGCGTTCCGGGGACGAATGAGTCCTGGTGCTCGCCTCGCCACTTGATGAACTCCTTGTCACGAGCGAGCACTGTGTCGATCAGCTGATTGAGCACGTACTCGGGCGACTCGCCCAGGAAGTGCGCGTACGCGTAGAGCGTCTCGTTGTTCTGGCGATCGAGTCTGGTGCGGTGCTTCACGAGCTGCTTGCCGCGCGTGCGCGGCTTGATCAAAGGCATGGTGCCTCCCGTTCCGGAAGAAGAGTGAGACGACTGCCCGGACAACCTGCACCGGCTACCGGGGCGTGAGCGACCCCCCGCGCAAAGCGCAGGACCGGGAACCGGGGCACCGATGGGGGGTCGCTCACGCCCCGTTCCCTCCCATTCCACCGCGCGGCCGCTGCCAGACTGCCGCGCGCGGCACACCACGCCGCGCGTCGCGTTGCTCGCCAACAGACTGCGACACAAGGACTTGCAGACGATCGTGATTCGCCGCTCTCTCCAAGTCGGTGGCCTCATCCATCAGCCGTTTGGTTCGCAATGGGGGACAACATCTCCGCCCCCTTTGTCCCCCTCGTCAACCAGGACCCGGTCGCTAGGCCGAGCCAACGAGTGAACCAAGATGGTGGTACGTACGCGGTAGGACGTGTGTCTCCACCCGTCCCGAGCGTCTTGTCAGCGCGTCGTCAAGAACCCGCGACACCGCCGCGTGCACGAACGCGTCGCCCCCCTTCCTCCATTGCCGATACAGGGCGCGGAAGCGGTAGCTGTGGAACTGCCGACTTGCTCGACGAAAGCGGGCCGCATCCTCGTCACTTCCACCCCGCTCCGCCCTCCGTCGCTGCCTGAAGTACCAGCCGAGTTCCTCGACATCTCTCAAGCGAAGAGGCATGCCGAGTTCCTCACGCGCCGCCGTGTCAAAGGCGGGAGCGGCTTCATCCAGATGGCGCGGTACGAGCAACCGCAGTTCCCATTGCGCAAGCGCCCGCAACAGTTCGGCATGCCTGTGCAGAAATGCCCGAAAGTCCACCGGAACGTCGCGAGTAACCAGGTAAAGGAAGACGTGCGAGCGTTCGTCCGGCGTCACCCCAATCGGAAGCTTGTCGGGGAAGTACCGGACAGTCTGCTTCGGCTCAGCGCCGAACCTGAGGAGGGGCATCTCGTCTTCGCGCAGACGCGTCCGTCGGCGAAAGTACTCGACCTTCTCCCGCTCGGTGCCAAGCCACCGCAGCTCGGGCTGGGCCAGCACCGCGTCCAGAAGCATCAGCCGCTCGATGGCGCGGCCGAGCGTGGTCGGTTTGCGATTGCGGTTGTGCGGCTCGTCGATGGACGCGTAGAACGCGCGTCCGTGGACATGGAAGATCCGTGATCGGCCGTCCGCGGCGGTGTAGCAGGTGGCAGCACGACGCGCGACCAGGGAAGAGAAGAAGTCGACCACCTTCTGCCCGTGTCGGACGTTCGCGTAGGCGCAGTACTGCCGCCGCACGCACACGCCGGAGTGCACCATCACCAGCGCCAGGAAACCCGCCTGCCGGCGTGTGAGCTTGCCGTGTTTGGCGACGGCGGCAATGCGCTCGTCATGGGTCATGGCAGAAGCTCCTCCGCGGCCCGGGGATTCACGCCGCGACCGCTTCGACCTGAACCGGACACGCCCCCGACCCGCGCTCCGACCGCGCGGTACTGCGAGAACCCAGATGCCGCCTTCGCCGCCGCATGCGCGCCCCGGTAGTGAGGCGTGACAATCTCGATGTCCTCGACGCGTGGCCGGCCGTCGCGGTCGAGGTATTCAACACGCGCATCGGGCAGCTCGACGTGCCCATCGTGGTACGGCAGCTCGCGCTCGCGGGCCCAACGGGCGATGGCCTCCTGGTCCCGCTCGGGCTCGCCACGGCCATCGCGCCGGCCCTTGTTGTCCCGCTGCAGGAAGCGCTGGTAGTCCGTCTTCAGCTCCTCCTCGAGCACGACGCGACGGACTCTCGCACCCTGCCCTTCCAGCTTCTCGACGGCGCGCTCGTAGGCGGCGTGAACCCTGGCGTCGTGAGCCAGTTCGCGGGGGTTGCGAATCCCGGCGTAGAACTTCTGCTGGGCGTCCCGCCCGTTTGGCAGCCGCCGCGCTTCGAGCAGCTCTCGGCCCCGCTCAGTGAGGGTCACCAGGGTTGTGCGGGTCCTGCCGACAACGTAGGGCATCGTCTTGACCAGGTCGTTCTCACGCAACCGCTCGAGGTCGCGAGCCGGCCGAGTCGGCGTCCGCGGGTTGGACGTCCGTAGCTCGTTTGCGGGAACCACTCGAAACGCTCCCACCCGTGTCATGACGCGCACGTCGTTCCCCGACAGCTCGTAGTCGCGGCCCCGAACGCGAAGCTTCTCCCGGTGCGGTCCTCTGGGCAGATCGAGGCCCCGCGATATCGGGTCGAGGCTGTCACCTGTGATATCCGCGGACTGAGCTTGAGCCCCGCCGCCTCGACCGCGGCCCTCCATCGACCGCGTGCGCACCTCATCCCGGTCATCGACATCTCTCCACATCCCGAACCCCCTACGACTTCAGGTACGACCGCAGGTCTTCGATGACAGCGTCGTCGGTCGCAAGCTGGCGGTCGATGTGCAACAGCTTGCGGCCGGTGTCGCGCAGGAAGAACCAGCGGGCTACGCTGTGGAAGGTCGCCGTCAGGTTCAGGAAGAGAATCAGAATGGCCCCGCCGATCAGGGCCGCGTGTTCACGGAACAGAATCGCCTTGTGGGGCGCCAGGAAGCGCAGCTCGCCGGCAATCCAGCCGACCAGCAGGAACACAACTAGAGCCGATACGAAGGCAGCGTTGGCCATCAACGCCTGTCCTCCTCGAATGCCTGATCGACACGGAAATAGCCGATCTGGAGGCCGAGCGGGTTGACGCGGACGAACCCATTCGGCACGTGGTCGCGCAGGTCGAAATCAACCTGTGCAACGAACGTTTCCCGCTGTCGTTCGGTGCGGGTGCCAGGCGAGTAGTAGACCTTCTGGAAGGTCACCGCCGCCTTGTACGGAGGCTTCGCCAGTTCGCTGAGGCTAACGTTCTGGACTTGCACCTCGACTTCGTCCAGGGACGGGGTGGTGAGGAACTGCTCGATCGCCCGACTCTGGTCGTTCTGCGCGATCGTCGCGTCGGCCAGCGACGGCTCGAGGAAGAACAGCGAATCCGGGTACTCTCGCTGGACTGTGGACCGGATTCGGCTGAAGTGCTTCACGACGAACTGCGTGAGGAAGTAGCGCAGCTCGGGAGCCTGCGGTTGGTACTTCGTGGCGTCGTACTGGACCGCCTCGGCCCTGCCCACGTCGTCGATCCGGATGACCAGCGGCCTGATGTCGGCAAACCGCGACGCCGTGTGGACGTTGAGACCGACAAGCGCAACGGCAACCAGTGAGACGAGAACGAGGGCAATCTTCAGGTAGGTGTTCATCACCAGGGCCGAGCCGTACAACTCCACGAACTGGCGCTTGGCGCCCTCCATCGTCTTCACGCCGGGGTCGGTCGTCGTCGTAGCCACGCGTTCGCCTCCCTAGCCGAGCACGTACACCTTGAACAGGTTCCAGACGATCCATCCCAGACCGATCAGGAACCCCAGAAGCAGCGCAACACCGAACGCCTTCCAGTAGAAGGACGGCAGATCCGACCACACGACGTTGTCGGGCTCACGCTGGTGGTCTTGCCAGAAGCGCCGTGACATGACTGGCTCCTTTCAGCGCCGCAGGAACCGATTCAGACCTGGGAAGGATGCCTGTCCGCCCTGGCCCGAGAAGATCGATGTCGTGAGCGACGGCACGAGCAGAATGCCCGTGCAGAACGTCACGATCACGACGACGGCCTGAAGCGCGTAGACCCCATATTCTGCCTCCGTTATGGCGGGCGGAAGAGTGGTCACATACCGGAAGATGAACCGCTCGAACACCATCAGGAACGCGATGGCGACCACAGGGATGAACGAGTACTGGATAAACGCCTTGAGCCAGCCCCAGAACAGCCAGTCCAGCTTCGGCACGATGAAGAACGGCACGAACAGAGGCCCGACCAGCGCGCACACCGCGCTGGCGATCAGGCCGAACGCGATCACCGCCATCGATGCGGCCTTGGCGCAGGCGACCAGCAGGAGAACCATCCAGTAGATGAGGTTGGCCAGGATTGCCCAGGCACTCGGCTGCACGAAGTGGTCGGCCAGCTCGTCGAAGTGCTGGTAGATGTTGTCGAACGCCCGGGCCTCGAGGATGGACTGTAGGTAGAACGCCTGGTCCGTGATCAGGTTGCTGAACGAGACACCGAAGCCAGGAATCGGCGCTTCATAGAACGCGATCATGGCGTAGCCAAACGACACGAACAGCAGCAGCTTGGCGAACTCGAACATCGACTCTCCCAGGCCATCCCGCGAGAACATCATGTGGATGCCATGCCACGCGATCAGCACGGTCGCCAGCGAGATGAACAGCCGGAACCCTAGGCGGAGGAATTCCGGCTCGTGGGTCGTCAGCAGCGTCGAGATGGCCTGCTGGATGGTCGGGAGAAGATTGAGCTGCACGTCGTTCCTCCGAGCTGGCTGTCACGGCTGCCGCCACGTGCGAAGTGCGTCGCCCGAGCCTGCCACGAACGCCGCATCGGCTAGAGCCTTGTCACGCCACGTAGTGAGCTGTGCGTTCACGACCGCGGCATCAGCGTCGCGCAACTGCTTCGTGTCCAGAAGGAGCTGCTCGAGGACGCCGGTCAGGAGTTGAATTCGCGCCTGTCGCTGCCTGGCCCCGACCAGCGATGCACCGCTGATCTTGTCCAGAACCGCCGTCGTGCTCTGTTCGAGGGACGGGTTGACGACGTCGCGCTCGAGGGCATCGATCGCGTCGAGTTCGCGGCGTCCGATGCTTCGCACCTGTCCGGTCCCATGCCCTCCAGCGATGAGAACCGCGTCGGCGAGATCGATCGTGGCGAGCCGCGAGGCCACCGCGCGCCGAGCGGCAGGAGTGAGCTGCGCGAGTCGGGGCGATGGCGTCAGCCGCTCCACCAGCGCGAGGTAGGCCAGACCCGACCGATCGCCGTAGTTCAGCGCATCGAGATAGGACGCCGCGAATGAGAAGTCCGCGCTGCCGTGAATTCGCCAACGCGGGACGTCCGTCACGCTGAATCGCCGCAAGCTCGTGAGGGCACTCAGCCTCCGGGCCATCGACAGGAACTTGTCGTGCTGCTGGGTCTGAAGTCGCTCCAGCAGCTCTGTCAGTGCGGCCGTGGTCCGGTTCCTGGCGGTCGTGGCCGCATCGAAGACAGCCCATTGCGCCGAGGCCGGCCGGACGCTGCCCGAAGCCATCACCAGCACCAGGAAGGCAATCCGCAGTCTCCATCGGACCTGGGTCTTCATGGTCGTCCTCCTACGGCTGACGCCAAGTGCGTAGAGCGTCGCCCATTCCAGCACGGAAGGCCTGATTCGCCGCGTCGCCGTCTCGCCACGTCACCAGCTGCATGTTGATGGCCGCTGCCTCGGTGTCGCGCAGGCGCTTGCTGCGCGCGAGCAGTTGCTCGAGAGCGTGAGACAGCAGCTGATTCGCTGTCATATCCTGCCGGCGTCCGAGCAGCTCTCCGGCGGCGATCTTGTCGAGGATCGCCGTCATCTCGTGGTACGAGCTGGCGGGGCTCAGCACGTCAGTCTCGAGCGCCTGAATGGCACGCTGGAGCTGGCCTGAATAGGTTCGCGTAATGCCGACCTGATGCCCGCCCATCATGGCGACGGAGTCAGCGATCTCGACGTTGCCGTACTGCCGCTCGAATGCCCGACGCGCGGCGCCGTTCAGTCGGCCCGCGGCGCCCGGACGCTCGAGCGGCAGCGCCGTCGCCCGGTAGGCGGCTCCGGCGGGGTCACCGGCGTTGAGTCCGGCAATCCACGGAGACCCATACAGCCATTGTCCTGCGTTGTGGCCGGTCAGCCCGATGGGCGGGGTGCGATACCCGTCCATGTTGCCCAGACCGCGCGCCATTCGTTGAATGGTGAGGTACTGCGCGCGCAGCTCTTCCAGGTGGCGCTGCGTTCGCTGGACGATCAGAATGGTCTGCGCCAGATTCGCGACGTCGATGACCGCAAACTGGGCCTGGGCGGGCGCAGCGATGGTGAGGACGAGCGCGAGTGCGGCGATCTTCCGAACCATGGTTCTCTCCTCTCAGCGTCGAATCGTTGCCGCGCGGGTTGCGGGCTGGTAGGCCGGCAACTGCAGGTCGCTGGTGATGTACACCTTGACGCGGTGACCCTCGCGGATCGTGATGGTTGGCAGCCGGTTCAAGAAGCGGTTCATCACCTGAAGACTCGCCTGCGAAGCGCCGTCGGCAGCGCCACCAGCGATGATGACGGTGCGCTCGCCGGTGCCGCCCGCGAGACCCGCGGTGCCGAGCCACTGTGCGAGGCCGCTGATGAGTCCAACCGCTCCGGCGGCTCCGAACGTCGCCAGGAAGTGCTGGTTGACCTTGTCTCGCAGACCCGCATCGCCGATCTGGTTCAACCCGAGGAACTGGTCGAGCCGCTGTGTGCTGCCATTGGGCATCAGCAGGCGATGGAAGGTCACCGCCAGGCGGGTCTCCCCCAGTGCCTGTGTCGGTCTCGTCTCGCCGAGGATGCGCGCGCCAGCCGGAATGAGCACGTGCTGACCGCTGTGCGAGTAGATCGGGTTCGTCACCAGGCAGTTCACCGGGGCGACGCCGCTGCCGTCCAGACGGTTCGCGAGAACGGTGTCGATCACCGTCCCCTCCAAGACCGTGTGGACCTGACCCGAAGCTGACAGGGGGCCGGTGCGTTCCGGCGTGCTCCGCTCACCCGGCCGCCCCGCCGCAGGTCCCGGCTCGGTTGGCGGGCTGGGTGGCAGTACGGGAGAGACCGGGGGGTTCGAGGACGCCGGCCCACCCGTGGCTCGCACTACTGCCGCGGCGATCTCGTCCAACGACGCTTCCGTTGCCGATCTCGCCGGCGCGCTGTAGACACTGGTGATTGCGTTGGGGCGTTCCGCTTCCGGGCGTCGGCTCGATACGACGTTGCTCGCGAACAAGCTCTCGTACTCGCGCCGCTTCCGATCCGCGACGATGGGGTCGTCGGCAGGTGGCGTCGTCGGCTCGTCGTATCGCGGCTCGATCTGAAACGCGGGCGCGGTAGCCTCTGCCTGGGCCTCGAGTGCCTGCCTGGCTTCCATGGCACGCAGCCTCTCCTGATAGTCACGCAGCCTGTCTGGATTCGGGGCCGCGGGTGCTCCGCTGGTTGCAACGGTTGGTCCAGGCGGCTCGGGCTCGCCGGCCACCAGGATGATCAAGACGATCCCGGCGGCCAGGCCGACCATCAGCCAGGTCTGGAACCCCCGTGGAACGACACCCCCAGGCACCGGACGCATATCGCTGACCGGTGGAGTACCCGGAGCGGCGGATGGCTCGACCATGGCTACCGCCCCTGCTGCTCGAACGTGAACTGCTGGGTGCCCAGGGCGAGATATGCCCGGTCCAGCACCTTCGGCACGACGTAGACGCCGTCGCGAACCTGGAAGTTCAGCAAGGCCGGCTTGCCGTCCTTCACTTCATAGAGGGCCGGCAGCTCGGAGGCCTCCGACTTGAGATAGGTGAACTGACCGTCGTGCCAGATCGAGCGCACGAAGAACGGCCTTGCGTACTTTAGGTTGCCGTACACGAACTGCAGGCGCGCAGGGTACTCCTGCCTGAACGCCGCCTGGGCCTCCTCCGCGCGGCGCTCGACGTCACGCTGCGCAGCCCGAACCTCCGCCAGCTGAAGTTCGAGCGCCTCGACCTGCGCCGCCGAGTAGTACTTCGGCTTGGCAGTGGGCGTGACGTCGCCGCCATCGATGTACACCTTCAGATCGGGCGGCGCCGCCTTCTCCGTGAGCAGGAACGAGTAGATCGCGCCACTCTTCGTGACCAGATTGAGGTTCGTGGCGGCGTTCTCCTTGGCGGGTTTGATGTGTGCGATGTTCAGGGTCGACGACACAATCCAGAAGTCCTTGTCGCCACAGATGACATCGAGGATCTCTTCCGTCTCCGGCAGCACGACCATCGTCGTGTAGCGGATGCGTGTCTGCAGCGGAATCACGCCACGCTCCGACGCGGCCACCTCGCGCACGCCGACCGTCTGCGCAGACGTCATTCGCGGCGGGACGAGCATCGCGACCGCGATCACTCCGATGGCGGGCCATCGTTGCATCTCACACCTCCCCTTCACACCGATGCAGCAAGACGGTCGAGGCCGGCATCCATGCCTCGCTCCTTGAACACCGCCGCCACACGTTGGTTGTCGATCGGCGTGTTCGTGTAGATCCAGTAGCTCCGTGAGTCGACGGCCAACTTGAGCACCTTCGTCAACCGCGGGCGCTTCAATAGCAGTTCACTCCTGGGAGCCAAGCCAGACAGCAGGTCCAGCTCCATCTCGTTCAACTGGAACAGCTCCGCGTAGCGCGACCGATCGAGCGACGGATTCGCCAGCAGCAGCTTCGTCGGGCAGCTCTCCACTACGGTTCGCAGCAGGTCCGCCGACGCGAAGTCCTCGATCGCTTGGGTCGACAGCAACATGGAGGCGTTGTGCTTCCGCCAGGTCTTCAGTGCCTGCTGGACGTACGCGCGAAGCGTCGGATGCTGGATGAGCCGCCATGCCTCGTCCATGACGCACAGCTTGAGTCGCAACACATCGTCGCTGGCAGTCACTCGCTCGTTGACGCGATGGAGCACGTAGAAGAGCAATGGCTCGATGAGTGCCGGGAACGCCCGCATCGCCTCGAAGTCGAAGGTCTGCAGCCGGTCGAAGGTCAGCGTGTCCTCGACGTTGTCGAACAGGCCAGCGTACCGGCCCCCATCGACCCACTTGCGCATGCGCGCTGCCAGCCCTCGAGGCAACAGGTTCGCCACCGTGAAGAGGCGCCGCTGCGCAGGTTGGAGGACGTACAGGTTCTCGACCGCCTCGTACACCTCGCGGTCCTCCGAGTCGGACAACCGATAGCCGTCCTCTCCCTCGAGCAGCACCCGAACGAACGCGTGCAGGAAGTGCAGGTGCTCGGGCGTGGGCTCCAACGAGAAGGGGTTGATCGTGACCGCGTTCTGCCGCAGGCCCAGTTCCACGTATCGGCCGCGTAGAAGCTCGGTCAGCTTCCGATAGCTGTGGCCGAGATCGAGGACGATCGTGAACGGGTCGAACCGCTGCGCACTCGTGACCAGGAAGTTGAGGAGGAAGCTCTTGCCGCTGCCGGTGGCACCGAGGACGAGCGTGTGCCCGACGTCGTCAACATGAAGGTGATAGTCGAATGGCGTGTGGCGCGGCGTCTCGAGCGTTGCGACCGGTTCCGCCAGAAGCGCGGAGCTGGCGGCACCATGGTCCACAGTGAAGAGGAAGCTGAGGTCGGCGGCGTGGGTCTCGAGGATCGGCAGCCGGCGGAGATTTCGGGCGGAGTTGCCGGGGACGATGCTGAGCCAGGCGTTCAGCAGGTTGTAGGTTTCGTCGATGAACGAGCCATCGTGCAAACTCAGAATCTTGGCCGCCTGCGCCGCCTGGTGCTCGACTGCCCGAAGTTCGTTGCCGTGGAGGACGAGGGTCAGCGAGCAGTCGCCGAAGACGTGACCGTTGACCTCAATGTCGGTCAGCGCATCACCAAGCTGGCGGACCATGGCAGAGGCGGACTCGTCCACCAGCATGTCCTCGGATCGCGCTTCGCCTGGCGTGATGTAGTTGACGATGGAGATGCGCTGATTGAAGAAGTGGCGACGTCTGGTCTGGATGTCGCGTCGTACGCGGTCCGAAGGCATTCGCTGCCACTCCAGGCATGCGATGAACTCCCCAGGGATCTCGAACAGTCCGCCAAGGGCGTCGGCGTGCGTCTGACTCGGGGCCTCCTTCATCGACAGGACCTTGACCGCCTGCCGGCCGACCATGAGGTGGTCGCGATGGCACTCCACGGCCGAGTCGCCCATGAAGTAGTCCACGTGAACGGCAGGTGGGTTGGTCATCGCCGCGTCAACCACATTGGCGTCGTAGTTCACTAGCCGCCGGAGCAGACGGAAGGTCTCTCGGCGGGACAGCCGGTCAACACCGAAGTCGACAAGTTGGGCCTCCACTCGCTCCGCCTGGTGGGCAAGCACGTCCATGGCGGCGTCGATTTCGGTCTCCACGACGCGTAGTGCATGCGGTGTGGACAACCAGCCCCGCACGGCTTGGCGCGGATCGCGGCGCAGGTTTGAGAGCGACGTGGTGACCCGTGGACGGCCTGACGGCTCGTAGACCAGCGCCATGAACAGATCGAGCCGACACAGCTCGGAGCGGCGCTCGTTGAGGTATGCCGTCCGCCGCAATGCAGCTTCCTGCGCGATTGGCTCTGGACAGGTAGGCGCGATGAAGACATCGACCTTTCGCTTCACGAGAAACTGGTAGACACGGAACCGCTCGTCCAGCGCCCTCAGGGCCGCCTCCATTCGGCGTGCCAGGGCATGGCGCTCTGGGTGAGTCAGGGCGTCAACGTCGATTCCTCGGACAGCGTAGACGCGGACGAGGTGCCCAGCCTTCGTGAGCAATGTGGCCTCGTCGACGAATCCCCACGGCGCCAGGAGCGTGTTCAGGCCACCGGCGTCCGAGTAGTCGCGAAGGATGCGCGACAGCCTCACCACGGCACTACCTCCACTTCGAACCGCTTGTGCTTGCCGGGGTCGTATCGTCGTCGGGCGCCGGACGAAGCGAGCAGGACCTGGAGCATCTTTGGGTCCGTGCTCGTGGACCACCAGGCGAACGCGTACAGGCCGCCGAACATCAGCAGTCCGGCGGCGAACGAGTAGAACAGGTTGAACGTGGCCGCTCCCATCAGCAGCGCCAGGAAGAAGAGCCGGCGGTCCACGCCGCACAGTGTCAGCGGACGGTGAAGCGCCTTGTGGACGCGGCGATACGTGGGACCGGTGGACACCTGGATCTCCCGAGGCGGTTAGAACAACCAGGCCAGGAACTGCCCGGCGAAGAGCGCCAGGCCCCCGCCGAAGACGATGCCCGAGATCTGCCGCTTGGCGCCCTGCTCGGCGAACATGAACAGCAGGCCGCCAATCACGATGGCGACCAGGGCAAGGGAGCGGGCCAACGGCCCCGTGAACGTTCGCTCGAGGTTGCCGGCCGCTCGCTCCCACGGGGACTGAGCGAACACCAGCGTGGGGAGCGTGACGAACACCAGAATCAGAAGGCTGAGCTGGGCTCGCCGGAGGGCTGCGATTGCCCTGCTCCCGAACGCGGGAGCGGTCTGTTCGAGTTGACGCTGCATGGGTGACCTTCCTGATTGACAACGGCCTTTGCGTCCGGCGAAGATGCGACTCAGTGAGTGCATCAGGGAACGCCAGCTTGATGCCGCCTCGCTGAACACCAACTGAATCCCGCGGCCCGCGTTTCGCGTTCTCATTCCCCTAGAGCGCAGATTCGGACCGGAACCTTGCAGCGCAGTCTTCCTCCTTCCGGCGGCCCGCATTCTGGCGTCGTTCCCTCCATCGGCGAGCTCTCCGCTCGCCAGGGAGTTGGGGGATCGTATGGAGCAGCTGCGTAAGCTGGAGTTGCTCGACGAGCACGGACGGCCGGTCGATGAGCGTACGCTCGGCGTCCTCGAGAAGCTTCAGGGGAGATTCCGAAGACACTTCCGCCGAATCCAGGATGAGAGCGTCGTCACGACGATCTTCGAGAAAGTCGCTGCGATGATGGTCAGGCGCGAGCGCGCTTCTGGGCCGCTGGAGAAGCCGTATGGCTATGCGTGGCGTGCGCTTCGCAGCGTTGCCATCTCGAACCTTCGCGGCACGTCCATCGAACTACATCGTCATCGGGCCGAGGCGACTGACGGTCGCGATGTCGTGCGCCGCCTGGCAGCGATGGATGGAACGCCGGATCAGATCGAGCGTGACATCCTGATGAAGGAGCTCGTGGCCCAGATGACGTCCGAGGAGGCGTTCATCTTCGGGCACAAGATGGCCGGACACACCAGCGCCACAATCGCCGCGAAGCTGGGATGCGCACCCGCCACCGTCGACGTGATCCTCTGGCGGATCCGACAGAAGCTGCGCGACTTCGTGAACAAACGGGGCGATACTCCCTGAGTGAGCGGTTCGTTTCAACGGCAGCGACGCACACCCAAGACCGCATATGACGGACTCCGGTCAGCGCCCCAGCACGAGGTTCGAAGCCGAGGACGAGCTCGACTACCTCTTCGCGAATGCGAGCCCGAACCCGAACCGGGTGGGGTGTCCGACGCATGAGGACTTGGTTCGAGTGTCCCGGCTTGAGGCGCCTGTCGGGGACTCGATCTACGCGCACATCGTGGGCTGTTCGCCGTGCTTTCGGGAGATGAGGGCGGAACGGCAGGCTCGTGCGCGGGCTCGCAAGGCACGGGTATTGGCTGTCGCCGCTGCCGCGGTCGTCGCGCTGATCGCCGGCGCTTCATGGTGGATGATGAAACCGCCCTCGGCGTCCACGGTCGTGGCGACCACAATCGACCTTCGGCCGTTCGCCGTGATGCGCGGCGACGCGCAGCCGCCGCCTCCGTCCCCGGTCGTCATCCCGCGCGGGCGGCTGGACGCGACAATCCTCCTGCCGCTGGGGTCGGAGCCAGGGACGTACGAAGTGCAGCTGCGCGACGAATCGCTCTCGATCCCAGCCATGACGAACGGTGAGGCCAGTCTCAGGGATTCCGTGACGACCCTGCGCGTCACGCTGGATACGGCCGCACTGCCTGCCGGCACGTATCAGCTGGAGGTGCGTCGCGTAGGGAGCGGCTGGCGCAGCGTTCCCGTTCGACTCAGGTAGGCACTACGGCGTTACTCCTTACCTACCAGTCGGCCGGGAGGCGGGATTCGAGCTCGGAGGTAAGCAGCACCGATAACTCTCGACGGCGCGTCATTTCTGGCGACAAGCGCTTCGCTCACAGGGGTTACGCCCCTCCAATTCGTCCACTCCTGTTCACCCTAGTCCGCAGGAATCGACCGCCGCCGTGGAGACATCCTGGAGACGGCCACACTGCAAGGCGATCCCACTCGGAATTAGCGGGCCTAGTCTAGCGTCGTTTGTCCCACGCTTCGAGCCCGTGGCTCGCACTCGACGAACCGATTCAGCGCCGTCTGGGGCTTGTTTACGTGACGGGGAAGCTTACGGCCGAGTGTCCGCTCTCTCCAGTCGCGATCGGCCACTGACATCGGCATGCTCACGAAGCGGCCCGACAGGCGGGGCACGGCACAAGCGCCCACGATTCGTGCGATGTCGGAGCGGATGCCAGCGGTGCTGCTTCGCTCCCTCTCTCGATGCGCCGAGTCTGCTTCTGAAACGTCGCGCGGTCGACGGCATACATCCCGCCGCGGGCGCCTTCAAAGCCGCAGTTCCAAGCGGCCAGCGCCTGGCCATGCCTGAGCGCCTGCTCGAGTCGCGAAGCACTGACCGTCATGAGACCCTCGCGACCGCCGACGGCCAAGTGCGACAGGATGCCCGCGGTGCACCAGTCCCCGGCTCCGCAGGTGTCGGCCACGACGGGAGCCTTCACAGATGCGAGACGCTTCCATCTCGGCGCTTTGGCCTCCGGCAGCCAAGACCGATATCGGAGCCCACCAGTCCCCATGGTCTCGATCTGTAGAACCACCGAAGGCCCAGGCCGTGCAGACGTCTTCAGTGCCGCGCGATGGTCCGCGTACTTGACGACGTGGGCAATGTTGAACGCCTCTTCAAGCAGACGCTCGTCCGACTGAGCTGACGGTTCGAAGACAACGACGGCGCCGTGCGTCGCGGCCTCTTTCCCGAGGGCGATGGCTGCCGGCGACAGTCTGTCCATAAAGAAGACCTGCGTTTTCTGCAGATGTGGCCGGACGCCGGCGGCCCCCTTCAGCGTGACGGGGCGGTAGCGAGGGAGCCAGTGGCCACAGTGGGGACACGCCCAGCGAAACCGATGGGTTGGTTGCCCGTCTGATGCTCGCCTGATCTCCTGGACGATGATCGGCGGATCACTTGCCGGTTCGCACTCAAGAAAATCGAGGCGGGTGCCCCATCGCGCCAGGTCCGCCTTGATCTTCAGCGACGCAGGAGAGCTGTTCAGGCGCGCCACGGGAAAGGCGCTCCATCCGAGGTAGCTCAAGATCGCGAGAACGTTCCCGCAAGTGCCACCAGACCAAGCCTTTATCGGCGTGTCGGGATCCGCGCTGACAACGAGATCGAGCGCGATCAGCCCGACTCCGACCACCACGGGCTCACGCCGCTGGCCGCCGCTCGACGAATACGAGACTCTCCGCATCATGATCTTCTAGTGTAGACCTCTCCCTCAAGCCAGAGATGGATCAGATTCGGCGAGGTTGCCACGTCCGGCATTCCCACCAACTCGTACGAGATCGCTTCCAGGTGAGCCACTGGCAGGTCGCGCTCAAGAGCCGCCAGTAGCCCGCCGAGAGCCAAGACTTTGCTTCCCATGGGGGACAGCACGATCATCGAACCTCCCGTTTCCTGGAATACCGGCCTTCGGAGGGAGTCGATCCTCAGAATGGTTCGGTACAGATCGAGCGGTTCATCGTCCGATGCATGTACCAGATTCCTAGGGTCGACCGACCACGTGCTCTCCACCTCGGTCGTGTAGGATTGCACCAGCGCGTCCGCCTGCCGGGGGCGATGTGACGGGAACGGGACAATCGGACACGTGTCGTGCGGCCCGAGGAAGTCGTGAATACGCTGAAGCGCTGCGTTCCGCCCACGCGCCAACTGCGGCATCCACAGCTTGGCTGCTCCGGACGTAGAGTCAAGGGCCCACTCGCCGCGGAATCCGTGAACGAACCCGACGCTGTCGCTCGCCACCGGCCGGATGGCCTCGTCCAGCGCCGGATCCGAGGCAACAAATACGTGCAGGTTCCTTGGCTCACGTGCGATCTGCTCTCGGAGGTAACGCACGATGGGGTAGCTGGTTCCAACGGACAGGGCACTCATGTCAACGACGATGTCTGTCACTCCTTCAAACGAGTAGGCGGCCACCGTATTCACAGCGTTGCGTCCGCCAACAACGGCGTTATCCGGTCCAAAGATTTCGACCTTCGACATCGTTACGTCTACGTTGTCCTCGGCGACGCGATTGAGATTCGCCGTGGCCCGTTCAATTAGCTCACGTGCCGGTTCTGGTCGCTCCTCCCTCAGAAGCAGTACGCGCAGAGACTTGCACGCGGCCCGCAACTCTTCGAATAGAGCAACGGCCCGCGGGTCGAATCCACCGCCGGCAACGAGCGCAACTCGGCGCCACTCGCTGGCGAAGTACTCCGCCACGAACGCACGCGTGTCATCTCCGCGATGCTCAATGCAGCGTCCCCAACGAAGCCCTGACATCACGCCGTCTCTCCGATGATCTGCAGAAGATCCGTCGTCCGCCTTTCCAAGAATCCGCCTCTGCGGAGCGTCAGCCCGTGGTGCAGAGCCAACGCACCTCCCAGTTCGATGAGGCACCACAGGCGCTTCTTTGTCCCGTGATTCGGAACCAACGTGAGGGCGTTGTACGCCACCGCGAACTGAAGCACCCGCGCAAGATCCGGATATTCCTTCGGTATCGCCTCGAAGTCCTCTTGAGGTATCCCGATGGCGTTTGCGCCTCCTCCAAGAGACGCGTTCGGTTCCAGAGACTTCTCGACGCACTGCTGTGCGATCTCATCGGCCAGGCGACGTACCGTGCGGCAATGTGGAAAGTCCCATTGCTCTACAATCTCCGTCGCCCGCTCACGCAACAACTGATGCTGCTGCCCACTCCGCAGGGTCGGAGGCTTACCACGAATCAGCAACGTCTCAGACTGCGCTACCAAGCGAGCCGCCAACTGAAGGAACTGCTCGGCGTTCTCGGAGCTGGCATCACAGAGCGTGTCTATGCCGTAATAGTAAGGGCGCTTGAACTGATGAAGCAGATGGATCTTGGCACCGTCTGCCACATCGCTGTCGGCAATGATGGGCCTCACCGGTTCATTGGCCTGTTCTGCTTCATCGAGGAGGCTACCCTGCGGTACCCTTTTCAGATAGCGATGCATAAGGATGCTCAGCATCGCGAGCCTGACATCGTCGCCTCCATTCTCCTTTGATGAGGATGCGTCCACATATCGGTTGAGCTCTGCCTCGAACTTTCCACGACGTTCGGCACCGATCCTGTGACGTCGTTGAATGCTGCCGATCGCTCGCTCTAGACGTTCTCGCTCAGACGGCGAGAGACTTTCTGGCTCCGTCCCGAGAAGGTCGCTGATGCTATTCAGCCGCCGGCGCGCGAAGATCTCCATCTGGCCAAGATAGCGGTCGGCCATGTCCCGCGCCATTCGGCGGAAGGCGCGCCGCTGATTTCCCCTATCTTGTCGACTCTGAAGCCAGATGTCCGTGACCTCGCGCGTCTTCTTTAGGCCGGGCTCGCCAGTCCGGTCAGCAACGGGATCGACTGCCGTCAGCACCTCACTCGGACTCAATGCATCGAGGCGCATAAGAACCCAGCGCCCCACGCGTAGTTCGCGTCGCGCCAACCACCGGTGCAAGGCGAGGAGCTGAGCCGGGTGAAGGCTGTGGGCGTCATCAAAGATAACGAGGGGCCGCAACGACACTTTCTGGCCCTCGTGGTCAACAATGAACTCGTCGATTACATCGAGCGGACGGTACGCCGCCACTGCATCCGCATCTAATTCCGCAATCGACGGAGGCACAAGGGCCGCCGACGTCCGGTAAATCGAGTACTCAATCTGCCGCGCCCGTTCCAAGAGAGTACGAGGGTCTGTTCCACCAATCGCGATCTTTGACGCCTCAGCGTCTGGCCGAGGCACGACAGTGATAGCGCCAAGGTCGTGGCCTCCGGCCTGCAGGCTGCGAAGCCACGCTAGCACCGCGCGGGCCTGGAGGAGGCCAATCATCAGGCCAACCTTGAGTTCGTCTGGATACGGAAACTCCCAGAACTCGCGGTACTCGGCTTCGAGCGGCAGTCGGCACCCGGCAATCAACGGGCGCCAATCGCGGACCGCGTGGCATTCTGTCAGAGCGTCAACAAGAGGGCGGTATGCGCTGGCGTCTTGATTCCTAAGCAGCGTCCTGACGGTTGGGTATTGAAAGAGGCGAGCCAATGTCGTCTTGCCACTACCCGGCGTTCCCACGATGGTCGTGAGGCGATCGTAGAGCCTGCCCTCCTTGGCTGGCTTGGCAAAGAACGTGACGAGCGGCTCAGGCGTCACGACCGCAAGGAAGGCCTCGTCGTCACGGAGGTACTCGGTCGCGCGCTTCTCAAACGGGTTTGCCATCTCGGTTCTTAGCTGTGGCGCTGCCGACGCCGAAACAGTGAGCGCATCGCCGGCACGGGTTGGCCCTGCGGATCCTGGCCGCCAGACGTCTCTGCCCACAACAGGGCGACCGAGTTGTTCGGAGTATTGTGCGATAGCACAAGCGGCAGTGCGCACCCGCCGTATCCGAGTCCCATATGAGTTGTGCCCCCCACATCCGTATGCTCTGTGCGCAGAACGGGGTCGTAGTACCTTTGGGTCAGCGCGATCAGATCAGCATTGCGGTCGGGCGTCGCGTCGATTGGCAGATCTGCGGGAAGGACGACGCCGTGCGTTGACAGGAGAGAAGACGCAGAAATCTCGGACCGAAGGAATCCTCCGACGTCCCTGAGACGAGCCGCAACGTCCGCCGCTGCCTTCGACGTTGCCACGTGGTGGTGAATGCAGAGCTCCCAATCTGACTCAAAGGGAGGATCATCGGCAAGAATGTCCAGTGCGATCTTCACGGAGTCGCTGAAACGCAAGAGCTTGCCAGACCATGCCTGGCTATCGGCATTGAAGCGCAGGAATGATGTTCCGGTCGCCATGAAGTCGTCGATCAGGTAGACGGCCGAAAATCGCGCGCCCTTGTCGCCCGTCTCCTTTCGCAGCTTCTTGAGGAGATCACGCCACTTATCAGGGTCGATCTGAGTACTCGGAACCACCTGCTCGTTCGAGAGAACACCGGCGTTCGCGTGGCGCAGAATATCGACGTGTGCACCATCGCTCAATCCCATGAAGAGCACGCTCCTACGCAAGCGCTCGAAGGCCGCGACGCCAACGGGAGTGCCCCACACGCGGTACGTCGGAATCGCCAAGCGACGCGCAACCCGTGCCAAGAGGTAGCGTTGCACGAACTGGGGATAGAACGACTCAACCAGCCTGCGCATCTCCGCCGCGCTGATGAACACGAGTTGATTCCGAACGAAGTCGTACGCTACGGCTCGTTCGCCACGCTCGAACTGTTGAAGCCACCGAGCAAGGCTTTCGATGAAGCGAGCGCCGGCGAGAAAATCACTGTACTCGTCGTACTTCACTCGTGCCATCAGGCGCAGCCAGGCGAACTCCTCACGCGCCCGACCGTCAGACCACTGCATAATCGCGCTTAGAGTCCGCAGTGCGAGTTCCTGGTTCACAAGGCTCTCCAGGAAGGCATGGCGAGTCGCCATGTCCCATCCGAGCGTCGGTGAAGAGATCGGCAGTAGGCGGTCGTGAGCTGAATGCCGCGATAACCCCTCGGGGCGAGGTTCCAGCAAGTGGTCGGATCAACAGACACGCGATCGACGCTGATGGAGTGTGGCGCAGCCAAGAGTGCGTGGTCGTTTCCAGGTAGGCGCCCCTGGTCGCCGATTCGCAAGACGTCACCACTGACCCGAAAGGACGCTCTCAACAGGTCGAGCACAGCCGTCTTGGAAACACCAGGCGCCAGAACGTCCACTGAGTGGCGCGACCGAACAACAGACACGTCGCGAGAGCCGTTGGTTTGGACGACCTGAGTGGCAATGTCCCACAGCATATCGCCCAGCCCTGGCCTCGTCGACTCGATCGTGATCTGTCGCGGACGCAACGTGACGGATGCGCTGGTCTTGAGCCCCCAGTGCGCCTCGAGTTCTTTGGCGACCACCACCAGATCATCGCAAGGGTTTGGCGTACCGGTCGGAACCGAGTCGCGGTCCAAGGAAGCAACGTCCGAACCGTTATAGTAGCCGACGCAGACTCGGGGCCAGAGGGGTTCTGGGAGGCATTGGCGAAGGTCACGGCGAACGGACGCTCCTCGGCCCGTGGCGATCCCGATCACGAGGCCGTCTGACAACAGGCGTACCAACTCCGTCGCGATCTCAGCGCGCGGTGGAGCCGAACGCTCGCGCGCATCGACAAGGGTGCCGTCGTAGTCGAAGACAATGCCCACGTACCGACCACGAAGTAACCGGCGCTTGAACGACGTGAGTGCCCGCTGCCACTGATCGATGTCGCCACGAGCCTCCAACTGGTCAATCGAAACACCGGCCTTCCGTTCGATGGCGGCACAATCGCTGTCGGCGATCTTGCTTGAGCGCACAGAACGTGCCCGCGGAACTGAGAGATGAAATAGGAGGCGCCCGAACTTCGGTACACCAGGTCGTCCGGGATCAATGCGGCGCTGCTCGCCGGCCCATCCCACGAGGTGGAGCGCTGTCACAATCCCCTTCAGGGCGGCTTGCAGGAAGTTGCCCTCCAGATCAAACCGAGCCAGCGGGATGTCCGCAGGAAGCAAAGCCAGCGTCTTCGCCGCCAACTCCCGATCTTCCTCCGTCATGAAGGCGATCACGCTACTAGTGTCGCCGTGCTTTGCAAGCCAGTGGTGCCGCCCGTGCGCGAAATTGCGGTAGTCGGCGATCTGAATATTGCCGAGCGCGGCCTCTGTGAATTTCGATTCGAGGTCGATCGCGGCAGCACTGGTCGTAGGCCCGTGCAGCACGACAACAGTCTGTCGAGACCAGAGCTCCGCAGCACGCCGCTTCCAAGGAGCGGGCCGGCCAACGCGCCCAGCCAATCCCTTTGAGAACGAGCGTAGTTCTCGGAGGTCAACCGGACTCTGGCACACCTCACCGAAACCACGACACAGGAGCACACAAGCGGCCACCAGGGAGTTCGTGGCCAGGAAGCCGTCCTTGCCTGACGGCCCTTCGGCATCCACCAGGTCAACGAACTGGTGAGCTGCAGCCGCGAGCCACAACGGACTTCCTTTACGACCACAGAGCACGGCCATCTGCTCAGGCTCGCCGCGCACGAGTCCAGCGAATGCCGAGAGGATGTCGACGTTTGTCCCACCTGCGCTCAGCAACCAAACCGATGCGGCGGAATTGATGCGGCCTCTAGCCTCAAGCGGTGTGAGCACCGAAGCGTGTTGCCCACACAGTCGTCTGTGCATGGCGGCGAGGAGGTGTGCCGCGGTCAACGACCCTCCTGACCCGACAGCCACAAGCGGCAAGGCACTAGCGGCTGCGATCGCCCGCCGTAGCCCGCGGAGCTCCGCAGACGCCGCCCAATCGAGGGTCGCAAGAATCTCGTGCAGCTCTGTCTGATAGGGTCTTCCCATCGCGCAATCTCGCTCGCTTGTCGTAGCTAACCGCCCCATGACCAACCGGCAGCGGGCGATCTTCGGGAGTTGTCTGCTCGGTTGCCTGTGACGACTGCGGGCCGTCTACCTCGTCCCATTAGGCGTCGAGGCTCCGGCTCACAGGCGCGCGCCGCATGGGTTGGACTCGGCCAAGGTTGTGCCTCAAGAGCCGAGAGTATATCAGCGATTTCGCCATTGTTTCGCCTGCTGGCAGGCCCCAAGGCATCTTAGGACAGGTACGGGGCAGACCACCCAATCGATCACGAGACGCTTGCGTCGCCTGCTGCTGTTCCATCTCCTCCTAGGCGCGCAGTACGACTTCCCGGATGCGGTCCTGCGCGTTGGATACGGCGACGGGCCGCAGCAGCGCGAAGCTGCGGCGCTCGCCGTGGACGACGAACGGGCGCGCGGGGAACGTGACGTTGCGGCTCGGTGCCGTCGCGCCGGGTCCAGACGGCGAAGCCAATCAGCTTCGGGCCGTCCAGTGCGCCTCCGGCGAAGTGGACTTCGGCGGCGGCCGGCTTCCCCGCTGGGACCTGACGCTCGTTGGGCAGCATGCGAACGGTGGTGCGAACGGTGCTTTCCATAGTCGTCTCTCCTTGTGGATGGCCGTCTGTCCGGACGGCGCGGTGTCAGCCGACGCGAGCGATGTGGGGTACCTCGGGGGGGTGGGGCCCGCAAGCCGTACCACCGCCAGAGCTGCAGCGTCCGCGTGCTGACCATGACGTGGTCGGGCGAAACGAGGCGGTGTCCTTCTCCGGCGTACCGGGCGTGCTGAGACTCCTCTGCGGTGGCGTCGACGAGCACCAGTCTCGCCAGCCCACCCGTGCACATCGGCGGGATGTCGTCGGCACTCGCGCGAAGCTGGCGAGATCGGCCGGGGTGGACTCGTAGAGCGTCATCGTGGATGGCGCGTCGAGCCTGGCCGGCGCGCTGGTGATGAACGCGCGGAAGGTGCGCAGGTCGTCGCCGATCACGATCACGATGTGCGGTGTACTCCGGATGTCTCGCGTGAACGCCTCCTGTCGTGCTGAGCAGATCTCCCCCGGCCATCACATAAGTGCCAGGACTGGCGCCGCCGAGGTTCCCCTCAAGCCCGAAGCCCCAAACGGAGTCGGTGCCGCGCCCGAGGCTTGAAGGGGCTGAGCGGCGCCGGACAATCGCCATCCGTGATGGCCGGTGATGTGGTGGTCGACGCGTCGCGTCAGAGCCAGTCGCGAACAGGCGGAGCATGCCCGCCTCCTTGAAGCTGTAGTACCGGCCGTCCTCGCCAACAATCAGGTGGTCGAGCAGCGTCACGTCGAGCAACTTGGCGGCGAGGCGCAGCCGCTGTGTCAGTGCGAGGTCCTCGCCGCTTGGCGTGGGCACACCATTGGGGTCGTTGTGGACGACGACCAGCCCCGTCGTGCCAGCGGTGAGGAACGCTGGCACAAACACGTCCGGAATCGAGACCGGCGCACCTGAGCGGGTGCCACGCGACAGGACTTGCCACGCGAGCAGGTGGTGTCGTACCGAGCGGCACGCGACGCCAAACACCTCGACGAGCTGATCGGCGATGAGCGGTCGGAGGGCCGCTGCCGCCAGGTGCGGCGCACCGAGCGTGAGTGTTGGCGTCGTGTGAATGTGTCTCGTGGGATCGCGGAGTGGTCGATACGTGCGGACGAGTTCGCTGACCCGGTGTGCGGGCGGTGGCATGCGGCCGACGAGTGGTTTGGCAGACATAGGTCGTTCCTTCCCTGGCAGCAGCGCCTCCCGGTCCGGTGGACACACGGGCGCTGGCGCCACGACGACGGCGTCGGTCGAGGCGAAGTGGTCGGCGGTGAACGATGGGCTGAATGGCTCGGCGCTTGGCGACACCTGGGAAACGAACGAGACCCGGCTCTGATGAGCGAAGGGCGACGGCATGCGGCGACGCCACGTGCGAGGGGCGACCAGGCGGTACGCCCGGTCGTTGAGGCGGGAACGCGGCGGTGCGGGAGGCCCGCACGGCGACGTGTGTCAGTGCACCAGGGTCAGGCGACGACTGGCGGCGCGATCGAGGGCGAAGCGGCCGTCCTGCCAAGGTGTACCCTGGCTGACGCGTGTCAGTCCCTGCACGTAGCCCCAGTCCGAGTCGCACGCCGCATGTGTCGTTGAGGACGAGCGCATCGGAGGCCACGGCTTCGGTCCTGAGGCTAACCGTGTTGATCGCACGCTCGGCGATGCGGGCGCGACGGCTGCGTGCGGGCGTTCTCGTTCACCTGGATTCGCGGTATGCACCAAGATGCGTTGCCAAGCGGCGCTCGGACAGTGGATCCCTCCAGAGTAGTCGCCCAGTCGTTACGGACCGCTCGCAGGCCTGGCAATCGCTCATAGAGCGCGAACCGCATCGAGCGCCGCTCCCAGCTGACTGTCTACCCCAGTTCTCCCCGGCTCCATTTCCAGAGGTACATCCAAGCGCGGAGCCACACCCACACCTTCGACCGCGGCACCGCTCCACATGAACCACGCCGCCGCGGGGAATCGGAGTACGAAGCCAGATCCCACCGTAAAATTGCCACCTCCGAGCACCTGACCGCCGGTGCGGGTGCCTACCAAGGTAGCCAGGCCGTTCTCGGCGGCGAATGCGGCGACCATCTCGCCCGCGCTGAGCGTGTGTTCGTTGACGAGAAGGACGACACGGCCTTGGAACGGTCTCGGTCCCAGACCCTCGGTGGTCAGCCTGATCGAGCGGTCACGATTCAGGACGAGGAAGCGAAGCGCCATGCGAAGGACATCGAATCGGCTTTCCGGCAGTCGGTCAATGCAAGGCAGCGACTCGCGAGGCCAGCCTCGGTCACTTCCCTTCCGCGTCAGGCTGTAGCCCACTGGAATTCGGTCAGGCGTGAGGGCGCTCATCAGCCGCAGGGAGCCGACGAATCCTCCAAGGTTGCCTCGCAGATCCACTATCAATCGGTGGCATGCACCGATACTGGCTAGCGCGGTTTCGAACTCGCGGGCGAATCGCTGGCCGTTCACTCCTGGAAAGAACGCCACGCGCAGGTACCCGACATCCTGGTCGAGCATCGTGGCCGTGACGCTCGTCGGCTCCGCCATCGGCGGCTTGGCGCCCGGCTTGCCGTTGGCCGGCGCCTTGGGCAGGACGACGTTGGTGCTCGCGGTAGAACCGTCGCTTCTTGAAACCAGCAGCTGGGCGTCCTGGCCAAGGGGAAAGGTCGGAAGAGCCGGCGGCGCGACCGGCTTGCCGTTCACTTCAAGCAGGACGTCGCCGGGCCGAATCCCCGCACGCTCCGCTGGCCCACCAGGATGAACGTCCTGGAACATCCATCGCTCGCCGACTCCATCAGATTCGGCCGCACAGAACGTCGCGTTGATGGCGTACCTGGCAGGGGCACTGCTGCCGCTGCTGTGAAAGAACGCGACGTGACTGAGTCGCCCCAGTGCGAGCACACGGCTCATCTCGGTCTCGAACGCGGTGCTCGAACTTGCCCGTTCGAGTGACGCTTCGTTGGCTGCGAAGAGCCCGCGCCAGTCCGGCGCGACATCACCAAGGCGAATGCACTTCTGCTCGAGGAGGTCCACCGACTTCTTGACGATCGCGCGGATGGTGCTCGGGTCGAGCTGGAGTTCATTGCCAGACGTGCCTGTCACTGTACGCCTCCGGCTTCAGTCGCCGCCTCCCGTAGCCCGCGCACGCTCGGCAGCGGTGCTGAGCCGTTGAGAACCGTCGCCGATCAGTTGGAACGCGCCAACGGTTCCGGATGCCTTCGCGCCGAACTGCTGGCTGATTTCGGCCTTGGCTCGGCGCAGCGCTTCTGTGAACGTCCTGCCTCGTGCCAGGTGTCCGTAGAACGTACGCATCAACGCGGCCGAGAGCGTGTCGTCAACCGCCCAAAGACTGGTCATCACGGCTCCCGCGCCCGCGACGAGGAACGCGCGGGCGAGGTTGACGACGCCTTCCTGGCCGAGCGTCGGACCGACTGCCGTGTCGCACGCAGACAGCACCACCAGGCGCGCACCAAGGTTGTAGCGTGCAATCTCGCGAGGCTGCAGAAGCCCGTCCTCGCCGGTTCCCGCATCACCAAGAAGCACCAGCGCAGCACGCTCCGGGAACTTCGTGTCGGCGAACCCATGCGCGGCCAGGTGCAGAACCTCGTAGCGTTCGAGCGGCTCACGCTTCAGCGCGGCCTCGTTGGCCGAATCGCCAACCAGGACCCTGCTCGACGTTCCCAATAGGCTCGCAACGGTCTTGGCTTCGTCAGCACTCCCCGCCAGGTTCGGCAGCGAGGGCGGCGTTACTGCGTCGTAAATGCCGACCGGAGCTGTGGACGACGTGTTCACGCCGGTAATCCGTTGGTAGGGCACGCCGCCGACCGCGAGCACCGGGCGGTCTGTCTTCCGCTGAGGCGGCCGGTCCCGCAACAACGCGAGCACCGTCGCGGATGGAGCGAGCGTCACAGATGGCGCCGGGTTCGCCTCGGTGGCGACGAGCCGCTCGAACGGAATGGAGTTGAGAACGCCGTCCGGAACCACCACGATCTCGTCAGCACTTCCAGCTGGGAGGTTCAACGGCTCGATGATGGCACGATGTAGTGCCGTCCTCTCCGAGCCTTCCAGATCGACGCGGCCCGCCTGCACTCCCCTCCTGAACGCTACGACAAGCGGCTCGATGTCTGTCTTGCTGGGGAGTCGGACGAGCCGCAGGCTGGATGGCGTCAGGACGAAGCAGTAGGAGCCACTCGGCAGCAGGACGAACTCAAGGAGGATCTCCTGTGGTCGCAGAACCCGCTGCACCGCAGCGGCGGTTGCTCGACCGCTTGACTGAAGGCGCGCGCGAGGAGCGGCCAACGGGCTCGCGGGAGTCGTTGCGAGCTGCTCGGCCTCCCACAACCTGTCGAGCAATCGGCTCCGTTCGGCCGCGCTTCGAGCAGTCATCAACTTGACCTGAAGCGCCGACACCGTACGGGCGCGCGCGTCGGCGTCCATGGACGGCGAGTCGCCCGGCAGCGTGCGGAGAACATCGGCCAGAGCGCGGCCCCGCGCGCGCTCGATCACGCGGAACGCCTCGAAGGGTTCGTTGAGTCGGTCGGCCGCCAGAACGAAGTTGCCAGCGTAGAGCTCGCTCATCACGCCGACGAGCCGGGCCTGCGCCGTCCGGCTCGGCACATTTGCCATGATGCCTTCGACGATGTCGCTCGCCTCCGAGTACAAGGCGCTGGCGGTGTTGAGACGATCCTGCGCCGCGCGAATCGCGGCGAGTTCGCCCAGGCGAGTGGGCAGGGTAAAACGTGAGCCGGCGGTGCGTGTGTGGTTCACGGCGGACGATGCTCGCTGCGCGGCGCGAGTAAGGTCACCCTGTTTCCGATAGGCCCGTGCAAGGCTCGACTCGGCCGCTGCCAGCAGCCTGTGAACCTGGCCCGATTGCGCCGTCATTCTTGCCGTCTCCAAGTGCTCGATGACCTGAGCCGGTTGCTGGCGAGCCTCCGCGATCCGCGCAAGCATCGTGTGTAGTTCGATCTCCTTGATGCGTCGGTCGCCGACGCGCGCCTCAGCCAGGGCGGACTGCGCGAACCGCTCAGCCTCGTCGTACTGCTTCAGCGCGATGAGGATAAGAACCTTCGTGCTGGTGGCCACGAACGGAAATCCCGTATCCGGATGGTCGTGTGCCAGGGCGAGGGCTCGATCGACGTAGCCCGCGGCGATCTGCGGGTAGCCGGCCAGAAGGAGGCCGTTGCCGATCGCACTGAGGTAGCGGAGTTCGCCGCCGACGTCGCCGAGCTTCCGTGCCGTGTCCACGGCCTGCTGGACTGCCATCTTGGCTTCGCCGGTGTTGCCGCGGATGAAGGCGATCATGCCGAGTTCGCCGTTCGCGCGATTCTCCCACCCGGCATCGCCCAGCCGCTTGGCCAGTTCGCGGACCTGCTGCCAGCCCCGGAGCGCCGCCACCACGTCCCACTCAAGGTCGACATCGCCTTTGACGGTGAGGCCCCTCAGCCGAAGCCGGGCGTCGTTCGCGACGAGCGGCTGGGCCAGTTGGCCGGCCAGTTGCTCCGACAACGCACCGAGCGGGAGAGTCTGCATCTCGGAGCGAAGGCGACCGAACCTCGCGTACGCCGCCGATCGGCGGTCGCCTGCGGCAAGGGCCGCCTTCTCAGCCGACGCATAGATCGGCCCCGCGGCACCCCAGTTGGTGAGCCAAGCGAACCGGTCAGCGTCACGCAGCAAGGCGTCCAGGTCTGGAGCAGCCGCGGGGGTGAGCTGCACCAGCCCGACGATGAGCGCGACCGGAACTAGCCAGTGTCGACATGGCATAGCGGGCCTCCGGGTTCGCGGTGGGGCCAAGGTGAATCCTACACCCCGTCCGGCCCAGGAACGGAGACCAGCAAGCTCAGCCTCTCGGCGACGCTATCCCGCGTTGTTTCCGCAACTTCAGGCCACGCTTCCTCCCGGCGCTCTCGTCGTTGCCCGACTGTGTCTTTCAGGAAGCTGTCGATCGCCCTTTTTCGAGCTGCCGGCTCCGCGCGGACCCGCGCGGGCAAGCCTTGGTGCTCAGTTCCGCTTCCCCAGCTGATCTACGGCCGCACGCACCGCCTTCGCCAGTGTGCCAGCCGGCCCCGTTCCGTAGTAGTGCAGGAACACCACTATGGGATCGACATCCGTCATATGGTGGTGAATCGCGACGACGTCGATGTTGTTCGAGCGGAGCACAGCCAGGACCCTGGGCAGCTCCGATTCGCGCATGGCCACATCGCCGGCCACGATGGCGTCTGACGGTGTGCCGGCAAACGCCGCCCAGGTGTTCAGCCCCATTCGAGCATTGATGACTGCTCCGTGCTCGCGAAGATCGATGTCCGGGCGACCAATCGTGATCTTGTAGACAGGCCCGTTCTGTTCGCCTTCGTGGCCGACGATCTTCGCCAGCGCGGCGCCGTCCAAGGGCGACCCAACTGCCGTTGCGGATGCCGGTGGGGAGCCAGCCCGCTGCATCGCCTGATTGATGATGTCGATCGCTGGCCGGAGCTTGGAGGCTATCTCTGACGTGCGCCCCATACCGTGCACATGCATGTAGAAGATGCGGGGCTGTTCCCAGAAAAAATGGTTGTGCAGCGCCGTCACCTGCAGACCTTGGTCAAGGACCGCCGACATCACGGGGTTGACCTCGTCTTCGGTCAGCACGAGGTCGCCCATCATCACGTCCATGCCGTCTGGTGCCTTCGTGAAGGCCACCCAGCCGCCAAACCCGAGCGCTGTCGGCACCGGCCTTTGCCGGATGCTCACCTGAAGGTCGTTTCTCGGGATGTTGACCTTCAGCACCCCGTCCTTGAAGTCGCCGGTCTTTCCGAGCGAGGAGAGCACCGCCTTGTACTCGGCCGGCATCTCCTGTGCCGCCGCCACACAGGGCCACGACAGACCTGCAGTTAGCAAGCAGATGAGCGCGTGTTCGATCCGGACCATGGTGTCTCCTCCCTCGCTGGGCCATCAACGCGCGGAACAAGATCTGTCAGCGCGTGTCGGCGTGTGCTCGAACGAAGCCGACGTTTGTCTCATCTATCGGTGACGTTCGGACGCGGGCAGCCCGAGGGAGACCTGGGAGGCCCAGGCCTCACCCGGCTGCCGCCTCCTACTGACGTGGCTCCAGGCGGACCGTGATCGCCTCGTCGCCGGGCTTGTCGTGGTCCACCGTGACGGCGACCGACTCGCCCTTCTGAATTCGTGCCTCTGCGAGCGGCACGGCCGCTTGGCCGCGGAGGATGCGGCTCGCGTCGACGATGACGAACACACGGTCGGACGGCTTCTTCGTCTTCGCATCCATGACGGTGACGGTCAATTCCCGTACTTCCCGCACGCCCCCGCCCGGCTGTGCATAGCGCCCGGTCTCCAGTCCGACCACGGTGCCTCGATAGGTCACTTCATGGGCGAAGACGACGGGCGCGAAGGCGACGAGCACTGCGACGGCGATGACACTGCTGATGATCTGCTTCATGATGCCTCTCCAAGGACTGCCTATTGCCCGCCGGAGCGACGGGCACTTGTACGACGACAGAAAAGGGCAGCGTTCCACCCAAGGCGACGACTCGCCTGGGCGAATTCAGGAGACGGCTGGTGGCGGGCCCCGGGTTCCGACCGCGGAGCGGGCTGGCGGCGCATGGCTCGGAGGCTGGTGAACGGTCAGCGGACGATGCACGGTGACCGGCGGCCACAGTGCCACCGGTCGGTACGTCACCATCAACGGGTCCGCTGCGTGCAGCGTTGTGATGGCGAGGATGCCATCGGTGACTGCGTGCACATCCTCACGTTCGCCGCCCTCGGACTGAGAGTCGTCGTGCTGATGCGGCGCGGCGTGGCTATGCAACAGCGGCTGGCCCGCGCCGTCCCGGTGACGATCGTCGTGGGCCGCCCTGACACCATTGGCCGCATGCAGGTGAAGCTGGCGCGGTGCCGCCGCCCCGGCGAGCATCGCCACGGTCAACAGGCCCGACCAAAAGGCGCTCCGCATCTCACGTGATGCTCCTTTGCCCGCATCAGCGGTGTCAAGCTGGCCTTGACAGGCCGTCGCAGAACAACGGACGATGCGCATCTATGTGGGCGCGCGTGTGCATCGGTCTGCTCGTCCTGGCGATGGTCGCCAGTGGCACAACCGCGTCGCATGCGCATCTCCATACCGGAAACGGTCACCGCGTCGCGCACGATGCCGACCATGCCGGAGATCCCGCTCGGCCGCTCTGGCACGCGCATGGCGCACCCCACGCGCACGACGCCGACACCCACGACCACGAATCAGCCACGCCATCGCCAGACGGTCCTGAGGACGACGAACGACCGGAAGACGTCGTGTCCATTGGCTGTCCGGTGGCCGTGTCTGCGAACCCCGTACACGGGCCGGGCCCTGTTCTGGTCGCGATCGTCGTTCTGAAGACCACGCCCGATCCCCCCATTCGTCACTGGACCGCGATAGCCGGTGCCCTTCCCGCGGTCCATGCGCCACCGCTGATTTCCCAGCGTTCTCCTCGCGCCCCACCGACAGTCGCCCGCCTGCACGTCTGAGCCGACCACCGGCTCGCTCTCGTTTCGTTCGCAATTTTTCTTGTTGAGGTGACGCTATGCGTCTCGCGATCCGCCTGTGTGCGGGTGCGGTCCTGTCGTGCGCCGCCGTGTCGGCGTCGGCCCAGGGGACCAGTGCCGTCGATCGGACATCCGTGCTGACCGAGGAGCTGGCCATCGACCGACTCTTGGCGCAGGACCCCGTGGTTCGCGCGCTTCGCACCCGTGTCGAGGAAGTCCGCGCTACACAGGCGGAACGCACTCGATGGCCCAACCCGATGATCTCGCTCAGCCGCGAAAGCGTGGCTGACACGTCGGACACCTTTTACGTCGGTCGCCAGGAACTGCCGGTCTCGGGTCGACTCGGTCTGCTTCGCGACGCTGGTCAGCTTGCCGTGGAGAGCACCGACGCCGAGGTGCGTTTCGCGGTCGCTCAGCGCATCGCGGATCTCCGGCATGCCTTCGCGGCACTGCTTCTCACGCAGGAACGAGAGGTCGCGCTCCAAGAGGCCGTCACTGAACTCGAACGCCTCGTTGCCGTACTGCGCACGCGCGAGGGGGCTGGCGAGGGTTCCTCCTATGACCGGATGCGCGGTGCCCGCGCCCTCGTGGACCTCCAGCACGACCTGGCGTCGGCGGCCGTCGACCGCTCGCGTGCGCAAGGCACCCTGGCAACCTACCTCGGGGTCGGTGTGCGGCCGGAGCAGATCGTTGCTGCTGGCCCACTGCGCACTGAGACACCATTTCCTGCAGTGGACGCGCTCGTGGACCAGGCCCTGCGCGCGCGTCTCGACCAACGCGCACAGGCGCTGACGGCCGAGCAGTTCGAGACCGAGCGACGCGCGGCCGAGCGACTGCGCGTGCCGGAGCCCACGCTGAGTGCGGGCCTCAAGCGATCCGGCGCAGGCGGCCGGCTGCACAACGGCTATCAGATTTCGGTGGATGTGGGAGTACCGCTGTTCAACCGCGGACAGGCATCCGCGGCTCAGGCCCAGGCCCGGGCTGACCGGGCTCGCGCTGAGGCCGAAGCCCTGCGCCTCGAGATCGAAGCCGACGTCCGCACGGCGTACACGACGGCCGCGCTGCGTCGCGCGCAGATGGACGCGTATCAGCAAACAGTGGTCGATACGGCGGAGCCCCTCGTGGCCACGGCACGCGTCGGCTATGAAGAAGGCGAACTCGGCATTCTCGAGCTGCTCGATGCCACTCGCCAGGCCGTTGACGCCAGACTGCGTTCGCTGGAGATCTCCGCCCTCGCGCGCCGCGCGGCCGTCGATCTCGACCGCGCGATCGGGAGAGAGAGGTAGGTCATGTCGTACAGAGTTGTCGTCACGCTCAGTATCACGATGGTGCTGGGCGCGCTTTCGGCCTGTCGGTCCACACCACCGCCGACACCGGTGGAGGCAGAAGAGCCGCCCGCGATTGCCGTGACGGTGTGGTCACCACGCACCGAACTCTTCATGGAGTACCCGCCTTTGGTGGCCGGTGCCCACGCGCGCTTTGCCGTTCATCTGACCAACCTCGACGACTTCTCGCCTTTGCGTGAAGGCCGCGTCGTGGTCAGGTTCGAAGGGGAGTCGATCACGAGGTTCGAGGTCGAGGGGCCATCGACACCCGGAATCTTTGGCGTCGATGTCACCGTCCCTGCAGCCCGGCGCTATCAGATGGCCGTCGAGGTCCATGCCCCCGGGCTTTCCGACGAACACCGCGTGGGCGCCGTGACCGTGCACCCGACCAGCGAGGCAGCACTCGCCGCAGTCGAGGAGACCGAAGAGGGCGCCACCGCCTTCCTCAAGGAGCAGCAATGGACGCTCGACTTCGCCACGATGCGGGTCGATGAACGATCACGGCGCGAGGTAATCGTGGTGCCGGCCACCATCGAACCTCGGACGGGAGGCCGCGTCGATGTGCGTGTGATGGCTGCCGGGCGCATCGCCAGCGGGGGTGACCGTGCCGTGGGCAGCCGCGTCAGCCGCGGAGAGACGCTCGCCGAGCTCGTCGTGCGAAACGAGCGCGTGGGCGAGACCCCCATCCTTCGTCTGGAACTCTCGAACGCTGAAGCCGAACTCCGTCTGGCTGAGCAGACACTGGCCCGTGTCGAGCGGCTGGCGACCGCAGGCGCCGTCCCCACGCGTCGGCTCGACGAGGCACGAGTGGCGCGCGACACCGCAGCCGCGCGCGTGCAGATTGCCCAGGAACAGCTACGCCATCTGGAGCTCAGTCGCAGCGGCGAAGGCGCGGGGGTAGCGGGCGAGCGCGTGGTCGTGCGAGCCCCCATCGCTGGCGTGATTGCCGAGTCATTCGCCACCGCAGGAGCCACGGTCGGCATGGGCGACATCCTGTACCGAATCGTCACTGTGGACCGGGTGCACGTGGTGGGAGCGGTGCCCGAACAACACCTGGCGCGCGTGCAGGATGTCGTGGAGGCGGAGGCCGTCGTTCCTGGTCTCGACCCGATGCGCACCAGTCGTCGCGTCTCTGTGGGCCGGGTGGTCGACCGCGAGGCGCGGACCGTGCCGATCATCTTCGCGCTGGATGATCCGCCGACGGCCGTTGCCATTGGGCAGGCCGCGTCCCTGCGCCTGATCAGCACGGGCACTACCGAAGGCGTGACCGTCCCCGCAAGCGCCGTGGTGGACGACGCCGGCCAGCCGATCGTCTTCGTGCAGGCAGGTGGTGAGAGCTTTGAGCGTCGCCCTGTGCGCCTGGGTGGGCCTCGCGAAGGCGGCTACGTGCACGTCGTCAGCGGCCTCGACGCCGGCGAGCGGATCGTCTCGCGCGGCGCACACCTCGTGCGGCTCGCGGCGCTCTCGCCTCAAACACCTGGACACGGCCATGTGCATTGATCGGACCCTGGCGGAGCGTGTGTCGTGATTGACCGCATCATCGCGTGGTCACTGGGAAACCGGCCCCTCGTCCTGGCCCTGAGCGTGATCTTTCTGGTCGTCGGCAGTTGGATCACGATACGCATGCCGGTGGACGTGCTTCCGGACCTCACGGCACCAACCGTGACCATCCTCGTCGAAGGCCAGGGTATGGCACCCACCGACATGGAGGCGTTGGTCACGTTCCCGATCGAAACCGCACTCAATGGCGCAGCCGGCGTGCGTCGTGTCCGGTCCGCCACCGCAGTCGGCATCGCCGTGGTCTGGGTCGAGTTCGAATGGGGCGAGGACATCTACCGCGCGCGACAAACGGTCAGCGAACGCGTGACGGCAGTCGCCGCCGACCTCCCGTCGGGCGTCGATCCGCCGGCGCTTGCCCCCGTGTCGTCGATCATGGGCGAGATCCTGTTCATCGCTCTGCGCTCGGACCGCCACGATGACCTGGCCCTGCGCACGATCGCGGAGACCCAGGTGCGACGACGGCTGCTCGCCGTGCCTGGCGTCTCGCAGGTGGTAGCGACCGGTGGCGGTGAACGACAGTTCCAAGTTGTCGTCTCGCCAGACCGATTGACAGCCGCCGGGGTGTCGCTGGCCGAGTTGGAGGACTCGTTGCGCGGGGCGAGCCGAAACACGTCGGCCGGGTTTCTCGTGGCCACCGGACAGGAGTACCTGATTCAGGGCATCGGTCAGATTCGTTCGCTCGAAGACATCGAGAACACGGTCGTCGTGGCCCGCGAGACACGGCCGATCTTTGTGCGCGATCTTGCCACCGTTCGCATCGGAGAGGCGCTCAGACGTGGTGAAGGCTCATACAACGGCGATCCGGCCATCATCCTCGGTATTCAGCGCCAGCCCGACGTCAACACGCTGCAGCTGACGCAAACGCTGGAGCGTACCTTCGACGACATCCAGGCCACATTGCCCGAAGGTGTGCGGATCGAGCGAGACGTCATGCGCCAAGCCGATTTCATCGAGGTAGCGCTCGAGAACCTTCGCGCGGCGCTCCGCGACGGCACCGTGCTGGTGGTGATCGTCACGATTGTCTTCCTCGCCAATCTCCGTGCGGCAGGCATCACGCTGGTCGCGATTCCACTGTCCCTGCTGGCCGCCGTGATCGCATTCCGTCTCTTCGGTCTGACCATCAACAGCATGACCCTGGGCGGTTTGGCGATCGCGATCGGCGCACTCGTGGACGATGCGATCGTGGACGTGGAGAACATCTTGCGCCGACTGCGGGAGAACGGGCAGCGCCCGGAGGAAGCGCGCCGTCCCATTCTGGATGTCGTCTACGCCGCCAGCCGAGAGATCCGTGGGTCGATCGTCTTTGCCACGCTGATCGTCATGCTGGTGTTCCTGCCCTTGTTCTTTCTCGCCGACGTCGAGGGGCGCCTGCTTCGTCCCCTCGGGCTGGCCTACCTCATCGCGCTGTTCGCCTCACTGGTGGTCGCGCTCACCGTCACACCGGTGCTGTCGTCGTACCTGCTCCCGCGTCTGCGCTCGGTTCGTGAAGCCGCGGAACCTGCGTTCGCGCGATGGCTCAAGCGTCAGTACGGCAAGGTGCTGCCAGCGACGATCGATCATCGGGTCGTGGTGTTCGCGGGTGCTGGCGTCTTGCTGGTGCTGACAGCGCTCACGTTGCCCCGGATGGGCCGTGCCTTTCTACCAGAGTTCAACGAGGGCGCGCTCGTGATCAGCGCCGTGACGTTGCCCGGCACGAGTCTGGAGGCTTCTGATCAGTTGGGGGCAACACTCGAGCGCCTCCTCAGGGATGTGCCTGAAGTCGTGAGTTCCGCGAGACGGACGGGGCGCGCCGAACGGGACGAGCACGTGCAGGGCGTCGAGTCAGCGGAGATCGACGTGAAGCTCCGGCCCAGTGATCGCACGAGAGACGAGGTGCTGGAGCACGTGCGAACCAGGCTGTCGCTCCTGCCAGGCGTCAATGTGACGATCGGTCAGCCGATCTCTCACCGCATCGACCACATGCTCTCCGGCACGCGCGCGAACGTCGCCATCAAGATCTTTGGAGACGACCTGCACCAGCTGCGCAGCATCGGCGAGGGCGTGCAGGCCGCCGTGTCCGGCATCGTAGGCCTCGTCGATCTCTCAGTCGAACAGCAGACCGACATTCCAACCGTCCGCGTGCAGTTCGACAGGGCTGCGCTAGGACGGCTCGGATTGCAGTCCGGGGTCGCGGCCGAGGCGCTCGAAACGGCCCTGGTCGGGCGTGAGGTCGGACAGATTCTCGACCAGCAGGTCGCGGTGCCGTTGGTCGTGCGCTACCCGGATGCCGACGAGCCAGACGTCGACGCCATTCGTCAGACACCGCTCCGGTCGGTGACGGGGGCAAGCGTTCCTGTGGAGGCCGTGGCCGAGGTGTCGGTCGATCGCAGCCCGAACTTCATCAGCCGCGAGAACGTGCAGCGCAAGATCGCCGTCACGGGCAACGTGGCGGGTCGAGACCTTGGAAGCGTCGTCGACGATGCGCGCCGCGCCGTCGAGTCGGTAGCACTGCCCGCTGGTTATCGCGTCGAGTTCAGCGGACAGTTCGAGAGTAGCGAGCAGGCGTCCACGCTGCTGTTCTGGCTCAGCCTCGGCGTGGTCGTCGCGATGTTCTTCATGCTGGCGACGGCATTCCGATCAGCGCCTTTGGCCGGCTTGATCATGGTCAACCTGCCGCTGGCTCTTATCGGGGGCATCGCCGGCGTCTTTGCGTCGGGAGGTGTCCTCTCGGTGGCCTCCATCATCGGGCTCATTGCACTGCTGGGTATCGCTGCGCGCAACGGGATCATGCTGGTGTCGCACATCGAGCATTTGAGGCACGAGGAGGGCGTCACGGATCTGCGAGAGGCTGTCATCCGCGGCTCCGTCGACCGACTCGTGCCGATTCTGATGACGGCGTTGTCGACGGGGCTCGCCCTCGTGCCGGTTGCGCTTGGCGCAGGCGAGCCCGGGAGCGAGATTCAGGCGCCGATGGCCAGCGTCATCATCTTCGGCCTTGCGTCGTCCACCGTCCTCAACATGCTGGTCGTGCCGGCGTCGTACTACGCGTTGCATCGTCGGGAAGTAGTCGCCGGAGCGGTACCCGCGCGCTGACCCTGGGGAAGCGGTTCGCTTCGAACATATCCCTGGTGCTAAGCCGGTGCTCGAATAGTGCCAAACCTGGAGGAGAAGCGGGAGGAATCGAGTGGACGGCAGCGCACGAAACGGACCGCTGCAACGGCTTACGCGTCAAGCGGTTATCGTCGGAGTTCAGCGCCATCAGCCACTTGCAGAAACGCATGGCTCCGAATTCGACCTGCCTTGCGACGGGATGGAGTCGTAACCACGGTCCAGCTCGAGCTTGCGCCCGTTCATCCGGGGGTCACAACCTCACAAATGTGCGGGGGCGGCGTTCCGGAGCGTTGAGCCGGCCTCGGTCAGGGCCCAATCAATCCGGGTAACAGGACCTCTGCTGCGTCCGTCCGAGCCGAAAGCAAGTGCCCGTCGCGTACAAAACTCGTACGCAACAACATATCCTTGCAGATAACTCGTTTAGTGTCAGATATTTAGAGTTGGCGGAGAGGGTGGGATTCGAACCCACGTGACGGTTTCCCGTCTAGACGCTTTCGAGGCGCCCCCGTTATGACCGCTTCGGTACCTCTCCGCGCGCGGCGTGACCTCCAAGTCTAGCACGCCCGGCGCTTGCTCAGCCAGCCGCGACGCGGCACGACGCGAAGCCGATCTTGGCCTCTGCGCGCCCTGCCGCTATCGGGACGAATCCTCAGCGGCGGCCTCGGTCGCCGGCCCCGTGGCACGT
>VFQN01000332.1_pt1 | contig 93878 bp, 97 predicted proteins | sample 3512371 | NCBI WGS metagenome assembly VFQN01 (sample SAMN10412370, study PRJNA504923) | tailings metagenome | isolation source: Replicate 2 from Balatoc abandoned mine | place: Philippines: Itogon, Benguet | collected 2017-08-28 | reverse complement strand
CGACTACCGCCAAGACCCGACTTTACTCTTGCATCTTCTGGGGCGTCCACAGATGGAAAGCTGGGGGTCACGTCACTCCTTTTCGCAATCGAATAGCGACGCGGAAATCGGGCAGGCATTCGTGTATGATCTTTTCGCACACGAGCTCAGAAAGCTCATCTTCTGTTGCGATATTGATGTACATCTCTATAGTGCTAGAGAAAGTTGTTTGGCGCTACGATTGTGACTCGAAGGCAAAACCACTTCGGCGACAGAAAAGCCAGCGACTATCGCTTGTGCCTCTTGATCAGTGAGGCCGCGAATAGTCGACCCGCTTTCTCCTGGCGTGACGACTAGTGTCCCAAGGGCGTTGATTCCGGGATTGCTCAAAAGAGCTTCGCTGTGCGTCGATATAATTATTTGTCGCCGACGCTTGGCGCTTCTTTGAATTTTCTCCATCATCTCTGGAATTTCAGCTACGATTGATGCATTAAGAGATAGCTCGGGCTCTTCCAACAGCAGAAGCGAGTCGCTTTCAAGGAGGGACCATAGAAGTGCCAAAAGTCGTAGCGTTCCGTCGGAGAATTGGTCTTCCCGTTGCCAGCCAGCATTCGGACGAAAATGTTCAAATCTCACCTTAAGGTGTGGACGCCCTGTGAACTCATCTTGATCGAAAGCAAGTTCTTGAAATTGTGGAACAGCAATTTTCAAAACTTTCTCGATTTTACTTAAGCGGCTATCTCGGCTCCTTGGTGAAGTTCGGGCTACTCTCTCAAGAAATCCTTGGCCAAATGGGTCATCTTCGAGAATCTGTCCTCCAATCTGTTGATTGAATTTCAGAAGCTGAGGGACCAGATGCAAGTATGTAGTCTCTGACAAAAAATTCGATAGGTCTCGAAATTTTTCATTCGCGAGTATTTGCTCGAGGTGTGTTTGGATCAATCGAGTTTGATCCCGCCGATCGTCTTTGTCGGGGCGCTGTAGGAGTGTTTCACCATCGCGAACAACCGTCTCTTTTGTTACGAAAATTCGCTGGGCGCCCTTCCCTTCAGAGCCAAACTCAAGACTGTATCGCCATTTGACACCTGAGGGGCTAGTTAGCGCAATCTCGATTGCGATGCGTGGATCGCTACGAGCATGAAGACATCTTAGTTTCGAAAGGCCGCCGCGAGTTGTGACTGCTTTCTGTAAGCCTCCACCTTCCTGTTTCGCGATGTCACGCAAGAACCGGAAAACGTCCAGCAAGTTTGATTTCCCAGCAGCATTAGGCCCTAGGATGTAGGTGGTATCGGACAGCGCGATGTCGACGGATTTGAAGTTCTTCCAATTTTTCAACTTCAGATTGCTAATGATCATGGTGCTCTAATCCGGGAAGCTGTCGGGATAGTTAGGCTAGAAATGTCGCCACGGCAAAGCCTCATGTAAGTCGAATTGGACATGCCAACCTTCCCCTTTCCTACTCCCCTCTCGCGCATCATCCTCCCCCGATGACCCGCGCCCAGACCCCACGCTCGCCCCGCTCCGCAACCCGCGCCAGGCTCCGCGCCGTTCCGGACACTCCCGCCGACACCACCCCCAAACCAACCCGCCACGACAGCTGGCCGCTCGACCTGCAAGCCGCGTTCCTGCGCGCGCTTTCGGCGACGCATTCGGTCTCCGAGGCCGCCAAGTCGGTCGGCAAGTCGCGGCAGTCGGCCTATCGGCTCCGCTCGCGGCTCAAGGGCAAGCCCTTCGATCTCGCGTGGGAGGTGGCGTTCCACCATTCCTATGATGTGCTCGCCCACACCGCGCTCGAACGGGCGCTCAACGGGGTCGAGGTGCCGGTGTTCTTCCAGGGCGAGCAGGTCGGCTCCTACCGCCGCTTCGACGAGCGGCTGACGGTGGCCTTGCTCCAGCGCTTCACCGCGGGCGGCAATCCGCTGTTCGGGCGGCTGGCCCCGCTGGCCGAGCGCCATGCGCGCGACTTCGAGGCGCTGCTCGCCAGGTTGGAAGCCGGCGAGCCGGTGTTCACCGGGGCGCTCGCTCCCGAGGATGCGGGCGAACTCGAAGTGCTGCGCTCACGGTTCTCCAGCATCCCGGAAAAGGGGGCGTTCCCCTGTCCGTCCGCTCTCAGCGACGATGAATTAATGAAGGTATTACAAGAGAATGGATGGGGGGAGTGAAGCGGACAGGGTGTCCGCTTTGTCCGGTTACGCAGCCTTCTCGATCCGGTTCCGCCCTGCCTGCTTGGCGGCGTAGAGGGCGGTGTCGGCGCGGGTGATCAGGCGGTCGGTCGCCTCGCCCCCGCGGCGCGCGGCGAGGCCGAAGCTGGCGGTCACGCGGTGGGGGCCGGCGGGGGTGATCAGCGGGGTGTCGGCGACCGCGACGCGCAGGCCCTCGATCCGCGCGGCGAAGGCGGCGAAGTCGGCGGTGCGGGCGGCGATCAGGAACTCCTCGCCGCCGATCCGGGCCACCAGCCAGTCGGCCGGGATCATGCGGCGCAGCATCGCGGCGAAGTGGACGAGGCTGGCGTCTCCGCCGTCGTGCCCGAGCCGGTCGTTGACGCGCTTGAAGAAGTCGAGATCGGCGATGGCGAGCGCGAGCGGCTCGGCAGCGGTGGCCTCGGCCCAGACGGCGAGCCGGGCGAGGGCGGCGCGGCGGTTGGCGAGGCCGGTGAGCGGGTCGGAATGGGCGAGCCGCTCGAGCTCGGCGCGCGAGGCCTCGAGGCGCAGGGTGAGGTCGGCGATCCAGGCGAAGGCGAGGCTGGCGACGACGAGCGGGATCAGCACCGCGGCGGTCATCGTGCCGGCGTAGTCGATGGTGCCGAACTGGGTGAAGGAGAGGTGGGCAAAGGCGGCCGAGGCGAAGACCGAAGCGCCCACGACCAGCGCCCCCGTGCGCCACAGGCGGCGGCGCAGGGCAGGCGGGGCGCCGGGGGCGGCGCGGGGGGCGGCAAGCGGTTCCATCCGCCGTGCAGGATACAGCAAAGCGGTGCCCCAAGTCTTAACGCGGGCCTGCGTGGAGCGATGCGATTAGGTCGTGGGGCCAAAGCGTGCTACAGGGGTCCCGCTGACGTCGAAATTTGCGACGGACTTCCGACTTTGCGCTCCGCCGCTTGCCCCAGGGCCCCGGCGTTAACCAGACGACGACTTCCTTTCATCGGACGGCCTGACGCACGACCCTCCGGCATGTCGCCGGGGGGCAACCGACTGTTCTTGAAAGGAACACCCATGAGCAGCAAGACCGGAACCGTGAAGTTCTTCAACACCGACAAGGGCTACGGCTTCATCCAGCCCGACGACGGCTCGTCGGACAGCTTCGTCCACATCACCGCCGTGCAGGCCGCAGGGATGCACAGCCTCGATAAGGACCAGCGCCTGAACTACGATCTGGAACGCGGACGCAACGGCAAGGAAAGCGCCGTCAACCTTTCGGCCGCCTGATCCGAATACCGGGGGCAGGCCCGCGATGGCGCGGCCTGCCCCCCATGACCGACTCCCGCCTACCCCCTCCCATGGCAGGACACCCCCCGATGGCCCAGACCTACGAATTCTACCGCGAGCGCGCCGACGAAGCCGCCGCCCTCGCCGAGAAGGCGACCCTCGAGAACGTGCGCGAGCGCGAGCTCAGGTCCGAGAAGACCTGGCGCGGCCTCGCCGAGCATGCCCGCAAGACCATCGTGGAACGCGAGAAGGCCGAACTCGCCCGCGCCGAGCGCCGCGCGGCGGAGGACCCGTCGCGCTGAACGGCTCGCCCGATTGCGCTGGAAAGACGCGGGCACATCATCCATATTCTCCCTTGGGCAACAGGATACTCAAGCCAGAGGAGAAGATGCCCATGAGCACCATGCAGTTCCAGTTCAACACCGATAGTTCGGTGATGGGGACAGAGGAAGTGGCGCAGCGGATCGAGGCGCAGGTGCGCCAGCGGCTGGAGCGTTTCTCCGATCGCCTGACGCGGCTCGAGGTTCACGTCTCGGACGTCAACGGGCGCAAGCACGGTGCCGACGACAAGCATTGCACCATCGAGGCCCGCCCGCGCGGCTCGCGTCCCATCGGGGTGACCGGCAAGGCGGCGGATGTCGATGCGGCGGCGCGGATTGCCGCCAATACGATGGCAGAGCGGCTCGAGCGGTGGTTCGGCAAGGCCGAACGGCACAGCCGCGATCCCTCGCCCGACAAGCAGATCTGACCGGATCCGGCGCGGCGCGCGGCGGGGGGCCTAGCCCTCCTTGCGCCCGAACACCTTGGCCCTGAGGCCCCGGCCGCTGAGGCTCGGCAATCCGGGCCGGCTGGGGCTCGGGGCGACCACGCGTTCGGGCGGCCGGGCGGGGGGCTGGGGCGGTTCGGGCTGCGCGGCGGGTTCACCCGCCTTGCGCACTTCGAAGCGCCCGCCGATCCCCTCGGCCAGCTTGCGCTTCTCGCTCCACTCGTTGGCGAGTGCCATCTTGGCTTCCTCGTCGTCCGGCATGACCGCCGCCGGGAAGGCGCGGTCGTCGAAGACGTTGGCGTCGGGCACGTGCTCGGGCGCGACGAAGCCGTGGTCGAGGTGCTTGAGCGGCACCAGTTCATAGACCGGCACCTCGGCGGGAGCGGTCTCGCCGTCGCCCATGTCCGCACCGGCATCGTGGTGCAGCACGCGGTAGGACTGGCTGCGGTCCTCCGGGCCGAAGGTGTCGCCATCGGGGATGACATAGCCCCCCGGCATGGTCGCGACCCTGAGGAAGGCGAAGATCGTCTCGTAGTTGGCGGCCCAGGGCAGGACGTGGGGCCTCACGATCACCTCGCGCCCGAGCCAGTGGCGCGCGCCGAAGGTCTGGATGCCGACCCGCGCCTCCTCCCCCGGGCCGGGACGCGGGCCGAACAGGAAGGGGTGGATATGGAGCGGCCCGGGTGCCTCGTTCGACGCGGCAAGACCATCGAACAGCTCGCCCGCGACCAGCAGGTCGGACTGGGTCCAGTGCACCGCCAGCGGCATGGCGTGCTCGACGGCGATGCGCGAAAGCAGCGCGAGCAGCTGCAGCCGCCGCTCGAACTGTGCCTGGGTCGCGCCCGAGGGGGCGCGGCCGATGGACGCGAACATGGCCGCGATCTCGGGGTTTTCCTCGACCCCGCCGAACACCCCGTGCGAAACCTCGAGCAGGATGTGGCTGCCGCTGCGGGCGATGCGTTCGCGGATGTCGGGCGTGACGATGCCGGTGAAGGGCGAGGACAGGGCGGGGCGGAACACCTCGGGCGCGGCGGGATGGCTCAGGTACTCGAGCGTCACCATCAGCTCCTCGGCGCCCCCGAACAGCCGGTAGAAGCGGCCCGGGTTGGCCTCGGGGACGTTGAACTGCGTGCCGGAGCGCATCTGCTCGATCCGGGTGAAGTCGCGCATGATCGCCTCGAGCTCGGCGATGGGCCGGTCGAACAGCAGACAGGCCTGAAGGCGGTTGGGATAGAGCATGGCGCGGCGGACCCCCGGGGGCGTGGATTACGGCACCTCGCCGTAGCACCGGCAGGGTTAATTCCGGGTTGAGATCACCCCGCCGGGTCCGCCTCCGTGCCCGCGATCCCGCATTCCGCAAGCAGCCGCTCGATCGCCTTGGCGACCCCGAAGAACCCCGCCTTGGCGAGCGGCCAGGTGGCGCGGTCGAGATCGGGGAGCAGGGCAAGGATGCGGCCTTGCGCGGCGAGCGGGGCAAGTTCGGGCCGCAGCGCGTCGCCGGTCCAGCCCACGGGGAGATAGTTGAGGGCGATCCGGTCCACCCCCGCCTCCGCCAGCAGCGGCGCGAGCGGTTCGCCCGCGCGCCATTCCACCGCCGGGCAGCCGAAAGCCGCAGCCGCCTCGGTCATGCCGGAGGCGACCGCGCCCTCAGCGAAGGCGCGCGCGTGCTCGCCGATGGGACCGGGCGAGCGCGTATCGGGCCGGGCGGCGCCGATCACCAAAGCCGGCGCACCCTGCAGGACGAGCGGCGCGTGATGCGCGGCCTCGTCATGGAGCAGCAGGGCAAAGGGCTCGGCGATGTCGGCTGCGGTGACGGGGCGGGGCAGATCGAGCTTCCGGCGCGGATATTCCTGCGCCTCTTCGAGCGGTTCGGCCTCGTCCCCCGCAAGACGCGGCGCGGCCAGCGCCCCCTCGGGCCTGCCTGCGGTGTAGCGCGCGATGTTGTCCGCGCGAGCGAGGTAGTGCTTGCCCTTCGTGTGCAGCCCCGCGACCCAGCGCCACGACAGGGTGTTCGACGCCGCATCGGCATCCATCAGGTGCCGCAGGAAGAAGTCCGCGCCGAGCCGCCAGTCGAGTTTGAGGGTGAAGATCCAGATGCTAGCGAACCACATCCGCGCGTGGTTGTGGAGGTAGCCGGTGGCGACCAGCTCCCTCGCCCAGACATCGAAGGCCTCGATCCCGGTGCGACCCTCCGTCGCTTCCTCGTAGGCCTTGCGCAGGCCCGCGCTGCGGGCCAGCGCCGCGCGTGCCCCATCGAGATCGCGGCGGTAATCGTCCCAGATCGCCGGGCGCTGTTCGAGATAGCCCTTGAAGTAGATCCGCCAGAACACCTCGGCGACGAACTTCTCGGCCGCGCGCGGGCTGTGCTGGCCGAGCACCGCCTCCAGCACCTCGGTCTCGCCGAGCAGACCGGCGTGGAGCCAGGGCGAAAGCTGGCTGACATTGCCGCGTCCGGAGCCATCGCCCGGGCCGTCGTCGGCGTTGCGGGTCTCGGCATAGCGGCGGCCGGCGGCAGGGAGGAATTCGGCGAGGCGCGTCTGGCCGCGCGCGCGGGTGGGGGTGAAGTCCATGCGCGCCCAATGCCTTGGCGCGGGGCTGGTTCCGGCCTATTCCTGCAAGCTAGGAGAAACGCCATGCAACCCCGCCACCTACCGCTCGCCGCGCTGCTGATCGCAGCTGCCGCCTGCACCCCGGCCGCCCCCACCGACGGGATAGACCCTGAGGGCAAGACCTTCGATGCGGTCGGCCCGGAGGAGGTCGTCACCCTCGTCGGCACCGAGCCCTTCTGGTCGCTGAAGGTCGAGGGGGACGAGGGGCTGTGGACCACGCCCGAAAACCAGCCCGGCACCCGCTTTGCCGTGACCCGCTTTGCCGGCAACGGCGGCATGGGCTTCTCCGGCACGCTCGATGGCAAGCCCCTCGCCGCCACGCTCACCCCAGGCGAATGCAGCGACGGCATGAGCGACCGGCGCTTCCCCTTCGTCGCCACTATCGCTTTGGAGGGCACGACATTGCAGGGCTGCGGCTATACCACCGCACAGCCGTTCACCGGCGATCCGGCGCCCTGAGCGGCGCGAGAAGGGGGAGAGACGAGGCCATGACCATCACCGGAGGCTGCCTGTGCGGCAAGGTGCGCTACACCTGCGAAAGCGATCCGCTGCTGTGCGTCACCTGCCATTGCAAGAACTGCCAGCGTCAGGCGGGCAGCGCGCTGTCGGTGATCATCGGTGTGCCCGAGGACGCGGTGGCGTTCGAGGGCACGCTCACCACCTACAACGACACCGGCGACAGCGGCGCGACGGTGCGGCGGCAGTTCTGCGGCACCTGCGGATCGCCGGTCTTCACCCGGGTCGACAGCCCGCAGGGGATGATGTTCATCAAGGCCGGGACGCTCGATGACACGAGCATCCTGAAGCCCGCCTTCCACTGCTATGCCAAGAGCAAGCAGGACTGGGTCGACCTCGGCGATCTCCCCGCCTTCGAAACCGTTCCCGAGGGGCTCTAGAACAGCCCCGGCAGCTCGTGCTGGGCGGGCTCGGGCCGGCGCGGCTGGAGCGGCAGGCGGTCGGGCAGGTCGATGCCCTGGCGCGCGTTCTGGCCCTGGTCGATGCCGCCTGCCACGTCGCCCGCGGCGCCGCCGGTGATCGGGGTGCAGGCGCGTCCGGCGAGGAAATCGAGCGCCGCCGCGATCGAGGCCTCGCGCGGATCGCCGAGCGGGCGGGCGAGATCGTCGCCGGCGCGGCAGGTGTTGGGCACCACGCTGGCGAGGCCGGTGAAATAGTCGCCCTGATTGTTGGCATTGACCGTCTGGAAGGCGACCGCGCGCACGCGCAGGTCGCAGGCGGCAAGGTCGAAGCCGAACTGGCCGACCGGCTTGCCGAAGGAGTTGGCCCCGACCAGCGCGAGATTGTTGCCGAGATAGGGGATCAGCGAATTGGTGACGAGCTCGCTCGCCGAGGCGCTCGATCCGGTGGTGATCACCGCCACGCGGGTCGGGGCGATGGCGTTGGCCTCGGTGCGGAACAGCCGGGTGGTGTTCTGCGAGGCCTTGGAGGGGCGCAGCACCTCGCGGCTCCACACCTGCCCGACGCGGCCCGATCCCATCAGGTCGCCGAAGGTGTCGGCGACATCGACGAGCCCGCCGCCGTTGTAGCGCAGGTCGATGATCAGCTCGCGCACGCCCTGCGATGCGAACTGGCCGAAGGCCGCGCGCAGCTGGTTCGCGGCATCGGCCACCACGAAGGTGCGCAGGTTGATGTAGCCGATCCGCCGCGTGCCCTCGCTGAGGACCAGCGCGCCGTAACGGTCGGAGACCGGATCGAGCGCGAAGGTGGTCTTGGTGATCGACCGCTCGACGATCGCGCCGCCCGGCTGCACGAAGCGCAGCACGCGGGTGACCCCCGGGTCCGAGGGCCCGAGCGCATTGGCAACCGCCTGGGAGCCGCCGCTGGCGAACAGGCTGGAGACGGTCTGGAGGTTCGCGGCGGTGGTGCCGATCGCGGTAATCTCCGCCCCGCGGTCGAGCCCCGCGGCAAGGCCGCTCGCGCCTTCATAGGCCTCGACCACGAACAGGCGGCGATTGGCATCGTCGTAGGACAGGCGGATGCCGAAGCCCGCCGAGGAGCCGGAATTGATCAGCGCGTTCTCCTGCGCAATCGAGGTCGCGAAGGTGAAGAAGCGGTCGCGGTTGGCGGCGCGGGCGGGGGCGACGCGGGCGTCGAGATAGTCGTCGAGATTGTTGAACGAGGCCGGGTTGGCGTTCGCGAGCAGATCGGGGAACAGGTACCACTCGTTGAGCACGCCGTCGGCGAAATCCTGCTGGGCGCGCAGCGAGCAGCCCGAGGGCGGCGGGGTGGGCGCGGGCGTTCCCCCGCCCCCGACGGCGACCGGCGGCGCGGAGGAATCGCCGCCACCGCAGGCGGCCAGTTGCAGGGCCAGAACAAGGCTGAGAGCGGTGCGGGCGAAGGTCACGACGCGGGCAACTCCGGCAGGGAACGAGGCTGGCAGGGGGTGGCCTCTTGCGGCAGGGATGCATCGGGACCGGCCCGAGAGCAAGGTGCCTGCGGCGGACCGCTGCCGAATTGGCTGAAAAGCGTGGCCATTTTGCCTGCATTTGCAGGGTTTTCCTCAGAAACCGCCAAAAACCGTATTGCCAAGTCTCGTATCGCGCATCCGAAGGGACTAGCACGAGGGCGATGAAGCGACAGAATCATGACTGATTTCCCCGCCTGGCTCGCACCATCGGTGCCCGCGTCCGCGGGTCATCCCGGTCTCGCCGTGGCGAAGCTGGGGTCGGCGCAGGCGCTCGGGCGCGGCGGTTTCGCGCTGACCAGCCCGGCGTTCCGCGGCGGCGAGGAGCTCGATCCGAGCTTCACCGCGGCCGAGGAGGATGCTGTCGCCCCGCCGCTCGAATGGAGCGCGCCGCCTCCGGGCTCGGCGGAACTGGTGCTGGTGGTCGAGGATGCCTCGAACCCCGCCGCGGATCCCGCCTGCCACTGGCTCGTCTGGGGCCTTGCCGCGCAGCGCGGCAAGCTGCTCGAGGGCGAGACCCCGCCGCGCACCGGCAAGAACGCCGCCGGCAATTCCGAATGGCTGCTGCCCGCTCCGCCCGAGGGCGAGACGCGCCACTACCTGTTCCAACTGTTCGCGACCGAACTGCCGCTGGTGCTGATGCCCGGCGCGGGGAGAGCGGAACTGCTCGCATCGCTGCAAGGGTCGGTCACGGCCTGCGCGGTCCTCCACGCCACGGTCACCGGCGGCGGCGAGGACGAGGATGGGGCCTTCGAAGACGATGATTTCTGATCAACCTGCCACTGACATAAGGGAGTAGAAGATGGCTGGAACGACCAACGCACTGCAGAAGCCGGTCACCCTTTCGGGTGATCTCGAGGCCGTGATTGGCAAGGGTCCGATGACCCGCGCCGAAGTGACCTCGAAGGTGTGGGAATACATCAAGGCCAACGGCCTGCAGGACAAGACCGACAAGCGCCAGATCAATCCCGATGCCAAGCTCGGCGCGGTGATCGGCAAGGACCAGATCTCGATGTTCAAGATGACCGCTGCGGTCTCGAAGCACCTCAAGTAAGTCTGGCGGTCGCCGGACGGCGGCCTTCAGCCTTCGCACATCAGCGGCGCGCGATCCGGTAGGGTCCGCGCCGCTTTTGCATTCCGGCGCCCTTCCACGACAGGATGACGGTGCCTGCCTCCACCAGCGCATCGGCGGCGGCATGGACCGCATCCATCTCCGCCCGCCAGTCGCCCCCGGGCCCTGCGAGCCTTCGGGCGGCCTCGCTCGGGCAGATCGTCGCGCCCGCCGCGCGTTCGGCGAGCAGGGCGAGGATCGCCTCGGCCGCGATCATGCGGCGCGGCGCCTCGGTGGGAGGCACTCGCCCACCCACAGCGCGAGCCAGATGATCGCCGGCTGCGCGAACATCCGCGGCACGTGATAGGCAAGGCCGAGCCCGCCGCCCGGCTTCGCCATGTCGAGCGCGAAGTGGTTGATGTTGGCGGGCCACACGCACAGGGCATAGAGCGCAAGGCCCCACCCCGCCGCCTGCCGCAGCTTGTGCGAGAAGGGCTGCACCAGCCCGATCGCGCCCGCGATCTCGGCCATGCCGGTCCACAGCACCACCGCCTCGGGCGCAGGCACCCAAGCGGGCATGATCGTGAGGAACGGCGCGGGCCGCGCGAGGTGGACGACGCCGGCCAGCAGGTAGAAGGTCGCGAGCACCCAGCGCAGCACGGCCCTGGTCACGCGCCCGGTTCCCACCCCGGCGCGGCGAGGGTGAAGCCGGCGAAGTCGAACCCCGGCACCACCACGCAGGAAACGAGGCTGAAGCCGTGCCGCGCCTCGCCGTGCGGGCGGGCGGCCTGCCATTCGTGCGGCGCGACGAGCCCCTGCAACTGCTGCCCCGCCGCGACATCGCTGCCGAGGATCACCGAGCGCGCCGGGCCTTCATCGCCCGCCGCAAGCCGCAGCTCGACCGGATCGCCCGCCTGCCAGATCCACAGCTCGGCGGCATCGACCCTGTGCCAGTGCGACGCCTCGCCGGCGCGCAGCAGGAAGATGATGGCGGTGCCCTGCGCGCGTCCGTCCGGCCCAGCCTCGCCCCGCCAGGTCTCGCGATACCATCCGCCTTCGGGATGGGCGGCGAGGCCCAATTGTTCGATCAGCCGTGCCGCGCTATCCATCGTCGTTCCTTGCCCGCATCCTCGCGCGCTCTAGCTTCGGGAGCCTCCCCCATGCAACTCTCCGCGATTGTCCGTCCCAAACCCTCGCTGGCTGCTCTTGCCGCGGCGCTGCTGCTTGCGGGGCCTGCCGCGGCCCAGCCGGTGAGCGAGGAACAGGCCGCCGCCACCGCGCGCGCCGCGCTCGAGGCGGCGCCGGTGTTCGACGGGCACAACGACGCCCCGGGCCAGCTGCGCTCGCGCGAGAACAACCAGATCAACGATTTCGACTTCACCGACACGCTCCACGAGCACGAACACGCCGAGGGTGCGGCCGGGCCGATGCACACCGATCTCAACCGCCTGCGCGAAGGCAAGGTGGGGGCGCAGTTCTGGTCGGTCTACGTTCCCCACAATGCCGACGAGGCCAAGGCGGTGCAGGAGACCATTGAGCAGATCGACGTCACCAAGCGCCTGATCGCGCGCTATCCCGACGCCCTGCGCTACGCGCTGACCGCCGACGAGGTGGAGCGCGCGATGCGCGAGGGCCGGATCGCCTCGTTGCTGGGGATGGAAGGCGGCTATTCGATCGGGTCGAACCTCGGCGTGCTGCGCCAGTTCCACGCGATGGGCGCGCGCTACATGACGCTGACCCACAACTTCAACATTCCCTGGGCGGATTCGGCGACCGATGCGCCGAAGCACGACGGGCTGACCGATTTCGGCAAGGACGTGGTGCGCGAGATGAACAGGCTGGGGATGCTGGTCGATCTCAGCCATGTCAGCGAGGCGACGATGATGGACGCGCTCGACGTCGCGCGGGTGCCGGTGATCTTCAGCCATTCCGGCGCACGGGGCGTGACCGGCCACCCGCGCAACGTGCCCGATTCTGTGCTGAAGCGCCTGCCCGAGAACGGGGGCGTGGTGATGGTGGTCGCCCTGCCGCGCTTCATCAACGAGAAGGTGCGCCTGTGGGACGCCCGGCGCGCGGGCGTCATCGCGGCGGCACGGGTCGAGCATCTCGGCAACCCTGCGGCGGCGGCCAGGGCGGTGGAGGCTTGGGTCGCCGCCAATCCCGAGCCCAAGGCCAGCATCAAGGATGTCGCCGACCACATCGACCACATCCGCAAGGTGGCGGGCGTCGAGCATATCGGCATCGGCGGCGATTACGACGGGATGCCGACCGGCCCCGTCGGCATGGAGGACGTGCGCGGCTACCCCGCGCTGTTCACCGAGCTCGCGCGGCGCGGCTATTCGCAGGCCGAGCTGGAGATGATCGCAAGCCGCAACATCCTGCGCGTGATGCGCGCTGCCGAGGCTTATGCCGCGCGCGCGGCAGGCGAGCCGCCGATAGAGACGCTGATCGGCGCGCCCGCCGCGACGCCGTGATCAGTGCGCCGCGCGGGCGAGCGCGGGGATGATCCACACGAGGCTCATCGCGACCACCGCGAGGCCAAGGCTGAAGGCCAGCACGTAGCGCAGGCCGGTGTTGCTCACCGCGCCGCGCGCGGCTTCGTCGTTGATGCGGATCGATTCCCTCGGATCGGCCATTCTCGCTCTCCCCTGTTATTGCCTTACGTTACGGAAACAGGTTCCGTAACGTCAATCAAAGCAGGAGGAGCGGAATGGTTCCCCGTCAGTCGGTGCCCGATCCTGTGCCCGTGTCCGTGGCGGAAGCGGCGGGGGTTTCGGCGGGCTCGGTGGTCCCGGGGGCGATGAGATCGGCCTGCTCGGCGAGGTCTTCCTCGCCCTGCGCCTGTTCGCGCGCGGCCTCGATGCGGCCGGTGCTGGTGCCTTCGCTTTCCACCGGGCCCTCGGTCAGCGCGCCCGTCACCCAGATGACGGTCAGCGCGACGATCGCGAGGGTGAGGCTGATCAGCAGCACCCAGCGCACGACGCCCTCGTTGCTGCCGCCCTTGGCATCGGTCTCGTCGATGCGGGTTGCGCGGCGGTCTGGTCGGGGCATGGGCGTCTCCTGCTCGGGTAAGGGCAGGGCACTACGCGCGCGCGCGCGCCGGAGTTCACCGGCAAGGGACAGGGCGGGGTGCAAACGCGCCGGAGCGATCCGGCTGACGCCTCAGTCGCGCAGCAGCTCGTTGATCCCGGTCTTGGAGCGGGTCTGGGCGTCGACCGTCTTGACGATCACCGCGCAGTAGAGGCTCGGCCCCATGGTGCCGTCGGGCAGGGGCTTGCCGGGCATCGATCCGGGAACGACCACCGCATAGGGCGGCACTTCGCCCATGTAGACCTTCCCGGTGGCGCGGTCGACGATCTTGGTCGAGGCGCCAAGATAGACGCCCATCGAGAGCACCGCGCCCTCGCCTACGCGCACGCCCTCGGCCACTTCCGCGCGTGCGCCGATGAAGGCGTTGTCGCCGATGATCACGGGTTCGGCCTGGAGCGGTTCGAGCACGCCGCCGATCCCCGCCCCGCCCGAAATGTGGACGTTGGCGCCGATCTGCGCGCAGGAGCCGACCGTCGCCCAGGTGTCGATCATGGTGTTCTCGCCGACATAGGCGCCGATGTTGACGAAGCTCGGCATCAGCACGACGCCCTTGGAGATATGCGCCCCGCGCCGCACCACTGCGCCCGGAACCACGCGGAAGCCCGCGTCCTTGAAGCGGTTCTCGCCCCAGCCGGCGAACTTCAGCGGCACCTTGTCATAGGCCGGTGCCCCGGCCGCGCCGCCTTCCATCACGCGGTTGTCGTTGAGCCGGAAGCTCAGGAGCACCGCCTTCTTGAGCCACTGGTTGACCTGCCAGCCGCCGTTGCCGTCGGGCTCGGCGACGCGCGCCTCGCCGCAATCGAGCAGAGCCAGCGCATCGGCGACCGCATGGCGCACCTCGTGCCCCGGGGTGATCTCGGCGCGGTTCTCCCACGCGGCTTCGATGGCGGCGATCAGGTCAGCACTCATTGAGGGTCTCCGGCGGAAAATTCAGGCAAGCGCGCCTAGCCGCGCCGGAGACACTCGGCAAGCGGCCTTACGCGGGCATCCCTGCCGCCAATGCGAACTGGTAGGCCCGTTCCGCCAGCGGCCGCACCCGGTCGCTCATCGCCTTGGCGTGGGCGCTGGAGGCGGTGCCGTCGATCACCCGCTTCTTGATGCCCTGCATGATCCCGGCGAGGCGGAACAGGTTGTAGGCGAAATACCAGTCCATCGGCGGCACCGGATAGCCGGTGCGCGCGACGTAGCGTTCGACCGCCTCCTCCTGGGAGGGGATGCCGAGCGCCTCGAGATCCAGCCCCAGCAGCCCCGCGCGGCCATCGGCGGGGTTGTGCCAGTTGAGCATGAGGTAGCTGAAGTCCGCGATCGGATCGCCCAGCGTCGAGAGCTCCCAGTCGAGCACCGCGATGATGCGGGGTTCGGTCTTGTGGAAGATCACGTTGTCGAGCCGGTAGTCGCCGTGGACCACGCTCGATGCGTTCTGCGGCGGGATGGTCTGCGGCAGCCATTCGATCAGCCGCTCCATCTCGGGCATGTGCTCGGTTTCGGAGAGCTTGTACTGCTTGGTCCAGCGGGTGATCTGGCGGGCGCAGTAATCGGTGGGCTTGCCGTAATCGCCCATGCCGATCTGGTCGGGCTTGTTGAGGTGGAGATCGGCCATCGTGTCGATCAGCGCGTGGTATATCGCGCGGCGTTCCTCCGGCTCCATGCCGGGGAGCGCGCCGTTCCAGAGGCTCCGCCCGTCGGCCATGCTCATCACGAAGAACTTCGATCCGATCACCTCCACATCCTCGCACAGGCCATAGGTGCGCGGGACGGGGAAGCCGGTGGGGTAGAGCCCGGTCATCGCCGCATATTCGCGGTCGACGGCGTGGGCGCTGGGCAGCAGCTTGCCGAAGGGCTGGCGGCGCAGCACGTAGGAGGCGCCCGGGGTGTCGATCCGGTAGGTCGGGTTCGACTGGCCGCCCTTGAACTTGGTGTAGCTGATCGGGCCTTCGAAGCCCTCGACATTGGCCTCGAACCAGCGGGTCAGCGAAGCAAGGTCGAGCGCGTCCTTCTCGGTCACTTCGACCGTGCCGACCATTTCCTTGTCGAAATCGATCTGGGGAGCGTCTGTCATCAGTCGAACACCACCACCGTGCGCGCGGAATGGCCGGCGCGCATCGTGTTGAAGCCTTCGTTCACCGCCTCGAGCGGGATGCGCTCGGCGATGATCGTGTCGAGATCGAGGAGGCCGCGCAGGTAGAAGTCGACAAGGCGCGGCAGATCGACCGGGAAGTGGTTCATCCCCATCAGCGCGCCCATCAACTTCTTGCCGCCGAGGAGGTCGAAAGCGGACAGCCCGACCTTGCAATCGAGCGGCATCATGCCGAGGATCACCGCCGTCCCGCCGCGCCGAAGCGAGGCCACGGCGAGGTCGGCCGAGGCTTGCCGCCCGACCGCCTCGATCCCCCAGTCCACCCCGCCGTTCGAGATGGCGATGATCTGCTTGGCCGCGTCATCGGCCAGCGCGTCGACCGTGTGGGTCGCGCCCAGCACCTTGGCGAGCTCGCGCTTTTCGGGGAGCGGATCGGCGGCGATGATCTTGCCCGCGCCGGCGATCTTCGCGGCGTTCACCACCGCAAGGCCCACCCCGCCGCAGCCGACCACCAGCACGCTTTCGCCGGGCGTCACCTTGCAGGCGTTGAAGATCGTTCCCGCGCCGGTCGTCACCGCACAGCCGAGCAGGGCGGCGCGGTCGAAGGGCATGTCCTTGTCGATCGCGACGCAGGCGTGCTCGTGGATCAGCATCTGCTCGGACAGGGCCGAGAGGTTGAGCATCTGGTTGACCGGCGTGCCATCGGCAAAGGCGATGCGCGAGGCATCGCCCTTCTGACGCCGGGTGTCGCCGCCGAGGCACAGCGCCATTCGGCCGGTGACGCAGAACTCGCAATGCCCGCAGAAGGCCGAAAGGCAGGAAACGACGTGATCGCCGGGCTTCACGGTGCGCACCTCGGAGCCGACCGCGCGGACGACGCCCGCCGCCTCGTGCCCCGGAATGCAGGGCAGGGCGTGGGGGTAGTGCCCGTCGATGAAATGCAGGTCCGAATGGCACAGGCCGCAGGCCTTGGTGTCGATCAGGACCTCGTGCGGGCCGGGTTCGGCATAGGTCACTTCGGCGATGCGAAGGCCCTGGCCGGGTGCTTCGAGAATGGCGGCTTTTGCCATCAGAAATACTTTCCGTTCGGTTCGAGCGAAGTCGAGAACCGTTCGTGCCAGCGTGTCTCGACTTCGCTCGACACGAACGGTTTTCAGTTACGGTGTCAGCACGCGCCTATCAGCGCGCTACGCCCATGTCGCCCGAGCTGAAGCTCTGCGGCTCGGCGGCCCGCCCGTGATCGCCGCGCAGGGCGTTGGCGGTGGGGCCGGGGCGGGGTGCGTGCTTGGCGAACTCCATGTGCGCGATCGAGCGGGCGTGGACCTCGTCCGGCCCGTCGGCGAGACGCAGGGTGCGCTGGTTGGCGTAGCTCTTGGCGAGGCCGTAGTCCTCCGACACGCCGCCGCCGCCGTGGGCCTGGATCGCGTCGTCGATGATGCGCAGCGCCATGTTGGGCGCCTGCACCTTGATCATCGCGATTTCCTGCTTCGCCGCCTTGTTGCCGACCTTGTCCATCATGTCCGCGGCCTTGAGGCACAGGAGGCGGGTCATCTCGATGTCGATGCGGGCGCGCGCGACGCGCTCTTCCCACACCGAGTGCTTGTAGACGGGCTTGCCGAAGGCCTCGCGCTCCTGGAGGCGGCGGCACATCTTCTCGAGCGCCTCCTCCGCCGCGCCGATGGTGCGCATGCAGTGGTGGATGCGGCCCGGCCCGAGGCGCCCCTGCGCGATCTCGAAGCCGCGCCCTTCGCCCAGCAGCATGTTGGTGACGGGGACGCGCACGTCCTTCATCTCGACTTCCATGTGGCCGTGGGGGGCATCGTCATAGCCGAAGACGGGCAGGTGGCGGATGATGTTCACCCCGGGGGTGTCGATCGGCATCAGCACCATCGACTGCTGGGCGTGGCGCTGGGCGTTGAAGTCGGTCTTGCCCATCACGATCGCGACCTTGCAGCGCGGATCGCCGAGGCCCGACGACCACCACTTGCGCCCGTTGATGACGTAGTGATCGCCGTCACGCTCGATGCGGGTCTCGATGTTCGTCGCGTCCGAGGAAGCGGTGTAGGGCTCGGTCATCAGGAAGGCCGAACGGATCTCGCCGTTCATCAGCGGGCGGAGCCACTCCTCCTTCTGCTCGCGGGTGCCGTAGCGGTGGAACACCTCCATGTTGCCGGTGTCGGGCGCGGAGCAGTTGAACACTTCCGAGGCCCAGCCGATGCGGCCCATTTCCTCGGCGCACAGGGCGTATTCGAGGTTGGTGAGGCCCGGCCCGTCGAATTCGAAGGTGTCGTCGACGTGATGGTGGCTGTCGTTGCGCGGCGGCATGAAGAGGTTCCAGATGCCCGCTTCCTTGGCGAGCTTCTTCTTGTCCTCGATGATCTGGATCACCTTCCAGCGATCGCCTTCAAGGTCCTGCTGCTTGTAGGTGTCCATGTTCGGCCGCACATGCGTCTCGATGAAGTCGCGCACGCGGTTGCGCCAGTAGACCTGGCGTTCGGTGGGTTCGAAATCCATGCGGAGGTTCCTCTCTCGTCCTTAAATGCAATCGAATCTGGTTTCACCGTGGCAGAGGCTTCGCGAGCCGCCAAGCTCTCTTTTATGCGCCTCACGCGCCGATCGAATGGCCCTCCGGATCGGCGCGGGCGGCCTCGTCGAGCGGGCTGGCGGCAGCGCCGGTGCGGCGGTGCGCCAGCCTCTCGAGCCGCGCCTCGTGCTCGGTCCGGCTGATCGGGAAGCGCGCGAGCCAGAAGGCCGCGACCAGCGACAGCACCACGCCCGCAGCGGCAAATCCGAGCACGAGACGGGTGAGCACGTCCCCTGTCACCTCGGCCGGGGCGGCGTTGCCGGGAAGCTGCGAGAAGGCGATGATCTGTCCCGTCAGGAAGATGCCGAGCCCGGTGGCGCATTTCTGGATCAGCCAGTTGCCCGAATAGAACGCCGCTTCGGCGCGGCGGTGCGTGCGTTCCTCGAAGGCCTCTACGATCTCGGCGATCATCGAGGTCGCCGACACCATCGAGACCACCCCGAGCGTGTTGCCGAACATGAGGCAGGCGAAAAAGCCGAAGGTCGAGGCGTAGCTGCCCACCTCCGGCCAGGCGCCGGCGAGGAACAGCGCATAGGGCACGAAGCCGACCGCCGCCCCTGCCACAGCCGTGATGGCAGCAGTGTGCGCCTTGCCGAAGCGGCGGTGCAGCGGGCCGATCACCATGAACATCAGCACCACCGAGGCGAACAGCACGAAGGGGTAGAGCACCAGCTGCTCGCGCGTCAGTCGCCAGACGAACAGGTTGAGGTAGTTCGAGATCGAGAACAGCAGCCCCTGGTTGACATAGGCGGCGACCGCGCCGGCCGCGAGGATCAGGAAGCTGCGTTCGGAAAAGGCCTCGACGATTTCGGAGAAGGCGACCTTCAGCGAGAAGGGCGGCGGCTTGTGGTCGGGCAGGCGCGCCAGCAGCCGGTGCTGCCCTGCCGCCGAGCCGATCACTGAGACCGCCATCAGGCACGCGCCGAAGATCCCGAAGGCGAAATAGCCGTCGCGGTCGAGCATGCCCTCGGCCCCCGGCATGAACACGGTATAGGCCAGCACCATCATGCCCAGCCCGCCGATCCATGCGGCGAGCGCGCGGTAGCGGAACAGGGTGGTGCGCTCGTCGTAGTCCTGCGTGATCTCGGGCACGAGGCTGATCGAGGGCACCTCGCAGGCCGAAAGCAGCAGGCGCACGACGATCGCGATGCCGACCAGGCCTAGGAAACTCGGCTCCGCCCCGGCAGGCGGGCTCCACATCAGCGCCCAGGCGAGGGCAAGCGGGACGGGCGCGGCATAGAGCCACGGCAGGCGCCGGCCCCAGGCGGTGTAGGTCCGGTCGGAAAGATTGCCGATCAGCGGATCGACCAGCGCGTCGACCAGCAGCGCGATCAGCAGCGCAAGGCTGACCAGCCCTGCGTCCATGCCCAACACCTGATTGTAGTAGATCAGCAGGAAGAACGAGAAGCCGTTGTCCTTGACCCCGAAGGCGACGGCGCCCGCGCCGTGCACCAGCCGAAGGCGCAGCGGCAAGGGATCGGGCGAAGCCGTCACGAGGCCCTGCTCCGCGAGCATGCCGCCAGACCGAATCCGGTCAATCTCTCTCTCCCTTTTTTCGGTTGCGAACCTAGACCGATTGGCCGGTCCGTCAATCCGCGCGCGCCTGACGCTACGGCATCGCGCCCGCTGCCCGGCCTGCGCGAAGGACGCTTGCAGGGGCGTGCAAATTGCTCCTAACGTAAGCGTCAAGCGAGAGACGAGAGAGGAGAGTCGGTCATGGCCGATCTTGAACAATTCCGCACCGAAACCCGCGCCTGGCTGGAGGCGAACTGCCCGCCTGAAATGCGCGAGCCGGTGCGCGGCGAGGACGATATCTACTGGGGCGGCCGCAACGCCACCTTCAAGAACGATGCGCAGAAGGCATGGCTCGAGGCGTGCATCGCCAAGGGCTACACCGTGCCCATGTGGCCGAAGGAATATGGCGGCGCGGGCCTCAGCGCGCCGGAAGCCAAGGTGCTGCGCGAGGAAATGGGCAAGATCGGCGCGCGCCCGCCGCTCAGCTCCTTCGGCATCTGGATGCTCGGCCCGGCGCTGCTGCACTTCGGTACCGAGGGGCAGAAGCAGCGGTTCCTCAACGAGATCGCGCGCGGCGAAATCCGCTGGTGTCAGGGCTATTCTGAGCCGGGCTCGGGTTCTGACCTCGTCAGCTTGCAGACCTTCGGCGAGGATAAGGGCGATCACTGGGTCGTCAACGGCCAGAAGATCTGGACCTCCTATGCGGACCACGCCGACTGGATCTTCTGCCTTGTCCGCACCGACAAGGAGAACAAGTATGGCGGCATCACCTTCATGCTGTTCGACATGGCATCCGAAGGCGTCACCACCAAGCCGATCAAGCTGATCAGCGGCTCCTCGCCCTTCTGCGAGACCTTCTTCGACAACGTGAAGGTGCCCAAGTCCTATGGCGATGACGTGCCGGCCTATGTGGGCACGATCAACCGCGGCTGGGATGTCGCCAAGTATCTGCTCGGCCACGAGCGCGAGATGATCTCGGGCGCGGACGGCGGCGAGCGCCAGGCGGCGATCGGCGCGATGATGAAGCGCCATGCGGCCAGGCTCGGCGACGATCTCGACCCGGTGCTGCGCGCCGAACTGGCGATGTTCGATGTCGACGCGCTGGCCTATACCGCGATGGGCGAGAAGTTCCTCGACGAGATCAAGGTCGGCAAGGCGCACCCGGCGCAGCCGAACATGATGAAATATGCCGGAACCGAGCTGAACAAGCGCCGCCACGAACTGATGATGGCGGTCGGCGGCTCGCGCAGCCTCGAATGGGAAAGCGAGGCGACCGAAGGCGGCAAGCCGTCGAAGAGCTGGCTGCGCACCAAGGCCAACTCGATCGAGGGCGGCACCAGCGAGGTGATGCTCAACGTCATCGCCAAGCGCATCCTCGATCTGCCGGGGGCGTGACGAAGCGTCGCCCCGGTCCTGAACCGGGGCCGCCATCGCCCTTGGCGCCAAGATCACAGCGGTCCCGGGTCATGCCCGGGATGACGATTTGAATTTCCGGGAGGGAAAACCAATGCCCCTGTATCACAACGAAGATCAGGCGATGCTCGCCGACACAGCGCGCGGCTTCATGGCCGAGGAAGGCAACATCGCCAAGCAGTTGCGCCACTGGCGCGACCGCAACTGCAAGGACGGCTTCGGCCACGCCCTGTGGAAGCAGATGGCCGAGATGGGCTTCACCGGCATGCTGGTGGACGAGGCCGACGGCGGGCTCGGCATGGGCCATGTCGAGGCCGGGATCGTGCTCGAGGAAATCGGCCGCAATCTCACGCCCTCGCCGTTCCTGACCTCCTCGGTGCTGGCGGCGACCGCGCTCAAGCACGGTTCGAACGATTTGAAGGGCCGCTATCTGCCGGGGCTGATCGCGGGTGACTCTGTGTTCGCCGTCGCCATCGACGAGACCGCCAAGCACCGCCCGCAGCGCATCACCACCCGCGCCGAGAAATCGGGCAACGGCTTCAAGCTGTCGGGCGCCAAGAGCTTCGTCATCCAGGGCGCGAGCGCCGACATGATCGTGGTCGCGGCGCGCACCAGCGGGTCTGACGAGGACGCGGACGGGATCACCCTCTTCGCCGTGCCGAAGGATGCCGCCGGCATCAGCCATGACAGCGTGCGCCTCGTCGACAGCTCGATGGCGACCCACACCAAGTTCGACGGGGTGGAACTCGACGGCGATGCCGTGATCGGCGAGATCGACGGCGGGCGCGCGGTGCTCGATGCGATGCTTGTCGCGGGCCGTGTCGGCGCGGCGGCGGAAGGCGTCGGCGTCGCGCGCGGGGCGATGGACATGACGGTCGATTACCTCAAGCAGCGCAAGCAGTTCGGCAAGCTGATCGGCGAGTTCCAGGCGCTCCAACACCGCGCCAGCCACCTCTATTCCGAGGTCGAGATCGCCCGCGCCGCGACGATCAAGGCGCAGCAGCTCCTCGATGCCGGCAGCCAGCACGCCGATCTCTTCGCCAGCGTCGCCAAGGCCAAGGTCGCCAAGACCGCGCGCCTTGCGGTGCAGGAAGGCGTGCAGATGCACGGCGGCATCGGCATGACCGACGAATACGACATCGGCCTCTACATGAAGCGCGACCGCGCCTTGGCCGAATTCCTAGGCGATGCCTATTTCCACGCCAATCGCGTGGCCGAACTGAGCGGGTACTGATCACATGGACATTCAATCACTTTTCAGCCTCGAAGGCCGGGTCGCCCTCGTCACCGGCGGCTCGCGCGGGATCGGCAAGATGTTCGTCGAGGGCCTGCTCGCGGCGGGCTGCGCGCGGGTCTACATCTCGGCGCGCAAGATCGAGCAGATGCAGGCGACCATCGACGAGTTCGGCGCCGACAAGGTCATCGGCATCCCCGCCGACCTCAGCCAGATGGACGGCATGGTGGCGCTCGCCAACGAGCTGAAGGCGCGCGAAACGCACCTCGATATCCTCATCAACAACGCGGGCGCGGCCTGGGGCCAGCCCTATCTGGAGTTCTCCGAGGCCGGCTGGCACCGGACGATGGATCTGAACGTCAAGACGCCGTTCTTCCTCACCCAGAAGCTCCACGACCTGCTGGTCGAAGGCGGAAAGCAGGGGCGTCCGGCCAAGGTGATCCACGTCTCCTCGATCGACGGGCAGCGCATCAATCCGTGGGAGACCTACGCCTACCAGGCCTCCAAGGCGGGCGTCATCCAGCTCACCCGGCGCATGGCCGCGCGGCTGATCCAGGACAACATCGTCGTCACCTCGATCGCGCCGGGCGCCTTCCCGTCGGAGATGAACAAGGCCGCCAAGGACGCGCCCGATGCTTCGGCGAGCGGAATCCCTGCCAAGCGCATCGGCACGGCCGAGGACATGGCGGCCGCCGCGATCTACCTGTGCAGCCGCGCGGGTGATTATGTGGTCGGCGAGACGCTGACGGTCGACGGCGGGGTGGTCAATGCCCACCTCCCGAGCCACTTCGCAGATCCCGGCGGCAAGCACTGATCCGCGCTTGGCGCGCGCGTCAGGCGCGCGCCAGCATCAGGCTCCAGGTGGTGCACAGGTCCTCGGCGCTCTTGCCGCGGAACCGCTCGGGCAGGCTTTCCTTCTCCAGCGATTGCAGCGCGCCCTGCGCCACATGGACCTGCGTGTCGGCGACGCGGAACCCCGCATCGGCCAGCAGCGCGACATAGTCCGAATGGCGCAGCCGGTTGGTGTAGTCCTGCGGGTTAATGCAGAGCATCTTCCAGCCGAGTTCGGAATAGCGCAGGAAATCGACCAGCGAGAGGTCGGCATCGTAGCCGCGGCGGTGATCGCTGTTGTCGATGCCGTTGCAGAACAGCCCGCCCTTGCCCAGCCGTGCGCGGACCAGCGCGAAGATCTCGGCCAGCGCGGCGGGCGGGATGTGTTCGAGCACGGTGTGGCTGTAGGCGATATCGATCCCGCCCTTCAGCGTCGTGCGGTCGAGCGGGACGACATAGGCCAGGCCCAACGCATCCAGCATCGCATCGAGCCCGCCCTCGAGCGGCACGTCAAGGACCGTGTCGAAGCGCCAATGCTCGATCCCGGCCTCCTCCACCAGCCGGTCCTGCCGCGCCTTCAGGAAGGCGACCGCCGCCTCGACCGAGCGCGGGTGGAGCAGGTGGTGCTGGTCCGAGAGGATCACCTCGCGCGCGCCGGCGAGGCGGTAGATCAGCGGCGCGACGGGGATCCAGCCGCTGCCGATCTCCAGCACGCGCGCTCCGGCGATCCTGCCGCCGGCCCTGCGGATCATGGCGAGCTGTTCGATGATCCCGTCGAGCACGAGATCGTGATGCTGGCCGGGCACCGGCGGGCTGATCGTGTGCTTGAGCTTGCGCAGCTGCGTCTGAAACGGAACGCAGGCCTTGATCGCATTCGCGGCGATGCGGGTTTGCCAGCCGGCCATTCGATGATCCCCTGTCGTTTTGGCGCGTGAGCCGCAAGGGCTTACCCGCTGACGGGAGGGTCGCCCGAACCTGGGTGCCTGACCCAGGTTGGGAGGCGGCGTCAGGCCATCAGCCCGCGCACGAAAGGAATGAGCCCGGTCTGCCGCTGGCGCTTCATCCGCTCGGCCTCGAGGATCGCGCGGACCTTGTCGAAGCACAGGTGGATGTCGTCGTTGATGATGACGTAGTCGTAGCCGTCCCAGTGGCTGATCTCGGCCCGCGCGCGTTCCATCCGGGCGGCGATGACCTCGGCGCTGTCGGTGGCGCGGCCCTTGAGACGGCGGTGGAGCTCGTCGATCGAGGGGGGCAGGATGAACACCCGCACCACGTCCTGCTGGTCCTTCTGGTAGAGCTGCTGGGTGCCCTGCCAGTCGATGTCGAACAGGAAGTCCTGCCCTTCCTTCAGCGCGGCGCGGATGATCCCCTTGGGCGTGCCGTAGCGGTGTCCGAAGACATGCGCCCATTCATAGAAGTCGTCCTCCTCGACCATCCGGTCGAAGGTCGCGTCGGTGACGAAGTGGTAATGCACCCCGTCGATCTCGCCGGGTCGCGGGGGGCGGGTGGTGGCCGAGACCGACAGCTTGATTTCGGAATCCTCCTTCAGCAGCATCCGCGACAGCGTGGTCTTGCCCGCGCCCGAGGGCGAGGACAGGATGAACATCAGGCCCCGGCGCTGGAGCGTGTCGGCAGGATCGTGTGAGGAGTCGCCCATAGGCCCCGTTGCACCAACCGGACGGGCGAAATCAAGGGGCGGTCAGGATTCGCTGCCCGGCCGCGTTTTCGCGCGGCGCTTGGCCTCGAGCCGCTTGCCGCGGTCGTAGAAGACCTTGGCCGCAAGTCCGCCCGCAACCACCGCGAGTCCAAGTGGCGAGCGGCGGGCGAGGCGGCTCGCTCCGTAGAGCGCGAGACTGGTCGCGACGCCGCGTCCGTCGACCAGCTTCTCGGCCTTGGCGGTATCGTAGCTCCGGACCAGCAGGCCCTTTTCCAGCCGGTCACGCAGCAGCCCGCCTGCGGCGCGCAGGACGATGTCGGCGATGATGAGGTTGGTGCCCGCGACGGGGCTCGGCAGCGGCACGCCGCCGGGGCCGGGAGCGGGACTGTCGCCGGCGCCCGCTACGGGAGCTTCGGCCTTGCCGCGCCTGCCCGCCTTCGCCCGCTTGCCCCCCGCCATGGCGGCCTATTTCTTGCGCCCGAAATCGATGCTGACGACGTTCGAGCCGTCCGGGTCGGTGTCGGGCCCGTCGTTCTCGGCATCCTCGTGCGCTTCCGGCTCGAGCTCCTCGACCGCCGCCTGGAACTGGAGGCCGAAATCCACAGCCGGATCGACGAAGGCGGTGATCGCGGCAAAGGGGATGGTGAGCTTGGCCGGCACCTGGTTGAAGGTGAGGCTGACCGAGAAGCTCTGCGGCAGCACCTCGAGATCCCAGAACTTGTTCTGGAGCACGATCGTCATCTCGTCGGGGAAGCGTTCGCGCAGGTGCGGCGGGATGCTGACGCCCGGCGCGCCGGTCTTGAAGGTGATGTAGAAGTGGTGCGCGCCCGGCAGCGTGCCGCCGCCGCTGACGATCGAACCGAGCACCCGGCCGACCACGGCGCGCAGGGCTTCCTGCACGATCTCGTCGTAGGGGATCAGGCTGTCGGGCGTGTCACTGTTCATGGCTGACCGGATTCGTGGCGCGGCGCGGGGCCTTGGTCAAGGGGCTTTGAATTGAAATGTCTCGCCGGATTGACAGTCAGCCGGGCGATGCGGCCCACGCTTGTCTTGCGCCCCAAGCGGACTATAGCGCCGGTTCATGGCCAGCATCCCCGCCCGCACCGGCTCGGTTGAGCGAAACACCACCGAGACCAAGATCGCCATTGCCGTCAATCTCGATGGGACCGGCGCCTATGACGTGTCGACCGGCATCGGCTTTCTCGACCACATGGTCGAACAGTTCAGCCGCCATTCGCTGATCGACGTGACGATGAAGGTGGAGGGCGACCTCCATGTCGACCAGCACCACACCACCGAGGATTCGGCGATCGCGCTCGGTCAGGCCATCGCGCAGGCGCTCGGCGACAAGGCCGGGATCGGGCGCTACGGCGCGGCCTATTCGCCGATGGACGAGACCCTGAGCCGCGTGGCGCTCGACATTTCCGGGCGGCCCTATCTGGTGTGGAAGGCGAAGTTCACGCAGGAACGCCTGGGCGAATGGGACACCGAGCTGATCGAGCACTGGTTCCACTCGGTGAGCCAAGCCGCGGGCATCACGCTCCACATGGAGCTGCTCTACGGCACCAACAACCACCACATCTGCGAGAGCCTCTACAAGGGCTTCGCCCGCGCCATGCGGCAGGCGGTGGAACGCGATCCGAGGAAGGGCGGGGCAATCCCCTCGACCAAGGGGCAGCTCGGTGGGTGAAGTCGTTGCCTTGGTCGATTACGGCGCGGGCAACCTCCATTCGGTCCACAACGCCCTGAGGGCGGCAGGCGCCGAGGTCACCGTCACCGCCGATCCCTATGTCGTGCGCGCGGCGGACCGGATCGTGCTGCCCGGCGTCGGCAGTTTCAGGGCCTGTGCCGAGGGGTTGAATTCGATCCCCGGCATGGTCGATGCGATGACAGAACGTGTCCATGTCGGCGGTGCGCCGTTCCTCGGCATCTGTGTGGGGATGCAACTGCTCGCGACCCGAGGGCTCGAACATGGCGAGACCCCCGGCCTCGGCTGGGTGCCGGGCGAGGTGCGGCTGATCGAGCCGTCGGACCCCGCGATCAAGGTGCCGCACATGGGCTGGAACGACGTCGCCATGCTGCCCCACGCAAAGGACCACGCAGTGATCGAGGAGGGCGAGGCCTACTTCCTCCACTCCTACCACTTCGCCGCGACCGAGCCCCACCATATCGCCGCGATGACGGACCACGGCGAGGGATTGGTCGCCGCCGTCGCCCGCGACAACATCCTCGGCGTGCAATTTCATCCGGAGAAGAGCCAGGCCTATGGCCTTGCGACCCTCCGGCGCTTTCTGGAGTGGTTCCCGTGATCATCTTCCCCGCCATCGACCTGAAGGGCGGCCAAGTCGTGCGCCTTGCCGAAGGCGACATGGATCGCGCCACGATCTACGGCGATGATCCCGCCGCGCAGGCGATGATCTTTGCCGAGGCAGGGGCGGAGCATCTCCACGTCGTCGACCTCGACGGCAGCTTTGCAGGCGAGAGCCGCAACCGCGCGGCGGTGGAAGCCATCGTCGAAGCTTTCCCCGGCTACGTGCAGCTCGGCGGCGGCATCCGCGACGCGGCGGCGGTCGAGGGCTGGTTCAACCTCGGCGTGGCGCGGGTGGTGATGGGCTCGGCGGCGCTCAAGAACCCCGAGTTCGTCAAGGACATGGCCCGCGAATGGGAGAACGGGATCGTCGTCGCGGTCGACGCGAAGGACGGCATGGTTGCGACCGAGGGCTGGGCGGAAGTCTCCGACGTCCCCGTCACCGATCTCGCCCGCCGCTTCGAGGATGCAGGCGTCGCCTCGCTGCTGTTCACCGATATCGGGCGGGACGGGCTGCTGAAGGGCGTGAACATCGAGGCGACCGTGGACCTCGCCCGCCGGGTCGACATCCCGGTGATCGCCAGCGGGGGGGTGAAGGGCCTCGACGACATCCACATCCTCTCGCTCCACGCGCACGAGGGGATCGAGGGGGTGATCACGGGCCGCGCGCTCTATGAAGGGCGGCTCGATCTGGCGGCGGCGATCGCGATGGGGGCGCGCAGCGCATGACCGTCCGCATCCGCGTCATCCCCTGCCTCGACGTCGCCGAGGGCCGCGTGGTCAAGGGCGTCAACTTCGTCGACCTCAAGGACGCGGGCGATCCGGTCGAGCAGGCGCGCGCCTATGACGCGGCGGGTGCTGACGAGCTGTGCTTTCTCGACATTTCCGCCAGCCACGAGGGGCGCGGGACCCTGCTCGACATGGTGCGGCGCACGGCGGAGGTGTGCTTCATGCCGCTCACTGTCGGCGGGGGAGTGCGGAGCGCCGAGGATGCGCGCGCGCTGCTGCTGGCGGGGGCGGACAAGGTCGCGGTGAACTCCGCCGCCGTCGCCCGGCCCGAGCTGGTGGGCGAGATTGCCGAGCGTTTCGGCAGCCAGTGCGTCGTCGCCAGCGTCGACGCGCGCCGCACGCCGCGCGGGAATTGGGAAATCTTCACGCATGGTGGCCGCAAGCCGACGGGGATCGACGCGGTCGAATATGCGATGAAGGTCGCAGGGCTGGGCGCGGGCGAGCTGCTCGTCACCTCGATGGACGGGGACGGCACGCAGAAGGGCTATGACCTCGACCTCACCCGCGAGATCGCCGACGCGGTCAGTGTGCCGGTGATCGCGAGCGGCGGGGTGGGGAGCCTCGAACATCTGGTGGACGGGGTGACGAAGGGCCACGCCAGCGCGGTGCTCGCCGCGAGCATCTTCCACTTCGGCCACCACACCATCGCCGAGGCCCACGCGGCGCTCCGCGCGGCGGGCTTGCCAGCGCGCGGTTGAAATGTCGTCATTGCGAGCGTAGCGAAGCAATACATGGACCGACCGTACTGATTGCGGAAAGGTCCGATCATGGATTGCCGCGTCGCCTGCGGCTCCTCGCAATGACGAGAAAGAGCCACGTGTCCGAAACCCTCGCCCGCCTCGAAGCGACCATCGCCCAGCGCCTCACCGCCTCGCCGGAGGAAAGCTACGTGGCGAAGCTTCACCACAAGGGCCTCGCCAAGATCGCCCAGAAGCTCGGCGAGGAAGCGACCGAGGCGGTGATCGCCGCGCTCGCCGGTGACGAGGCCGAACTGGTGGGCGAGGCGGCGGACGTGCTGTTCCACCTCATGGTGCTGCTCGCCGAGAAGGGCGTCAGGCTGGAGCAGGTGCTGGCCGAACTCGACCGGCGCGAGGGGCTGTCCGGCCTCGCCGAGAAAGCATCACGGAGCGAATAATGCCGATCGACCCGACCCTGCCCTATGACGACGCCAACATCTTTGCGAGGATCCTGCGCGGGGAAATCCCGTCCAAGAAGGTCTACGAGGACGATTGGGCCTATGCCTTCGAGGACATCAACCCGCAGGCCGAGGTGCACACGCTGGTGATCCCGAAGGGGCGCTACGTCAGCTGGGACGACTTCTCCGCCAAGGCCTCGGACGCCGAGATCGCCGGCTTCGTGCGCGCGGTCGGCCAGGTGGCGCGGGCCAAGGGCCTCGTCGAGCCTGGATACCGCCTGCTCGCCAATATCGGCCGCCACGGCGGGCAGGAGGTGCCGCACCTCCATGTCCACATCTTCGGCGGCGAGCCGCTGGGGCCGATGATCGCGCGCCGTTGAGGGCGTCCCTCGCTTCGGCGCTGACATGGCACCGTTCATCGGAGCTTCAGCCGCGGAAGGCTTTGACCCGGATGATGATTGCGAGCCCCACCCCATGATTTCGCCCCCTCTCCCCGGCGGCGTGTTCGACGGCGCGCGGCACCTCTACGCGGTGCGTGTGTATTACGAGGACACCGACCTTTCGGGAATCACCTACCACGCCAATTACCTGCGCTGGTTCGAGCGCGCGCGCAGCGATCTCCTGCGCCTGCTCGGCATCGACCAGCGCGCGGCGATCGAGGCGGGGGAAGGGGCCTATGCGCTCTCCGAGGTGAATCTCAGATACCTGCGCCCTGCCAAGCTCGACGACGATGTGGTGATCGAGACGCGCTGCACCGAGCTTGGCGCGGCATCGTGCCGGATGCACCAGATCGCACGGCGCGATGACGAAATATTATGCGAGGCAAGTTTGCGTGTCGGCTTCATCACGCTAGATGGTCGCCCGCGCCGCCAGCCGGCCGAATGGCGCGCCGCCTTCTCGACCTTCATGACCAAGGACACCTGACCCCGTGACGTTTGCCCTGCTCGCCGCTGCCGCCCCTGCTGCCGCCCCGACCCGGCTCGACCCGGTCGAACTGTTCCTCCAGGCCGACATCATCGTGCAAGGCGTTATGGTCGGGCTGATCCTTGCCAGCATCTGGGTGTGGATGATCATCGTCTCCTTTTCCCTGCGCATCGGCGGCCTTGCGAAGAAATCGGCCGAATACGAGGCGGAGTTCTGGGACCAGCGCGACCGCGAGGCGCTGCTGACCAAGCAGGTGAGGAAGGAAGTCCCCGCCGCCCGCGTTGCCGCCGCCGGGCTCGACGAATGGCGCAAGTCGACGGCCAAGCAGCCGGTCGACCGCGCCGCCACGCGCGAGCGGATCGCCGCCGCGATGGACAGCCAGATCGCGGAAGAAGCCGACGAACTCGCCGGGCGGCTCAATTTCCTCGCCACGGTCGGCTCGGTTGCGCCCTTCGTCGGGCTGTTCGGCACGGTATGGGGGATCATGAACTCCTTCTTCCAGATCGGCGCGCAGCAGAGCGCCAGCCTCGCCGTGGTCGCCCCCGGCATCGCCGAAGCGCTGTTCGCCACCGCGATCGGCCTGTTCGCCGCGATCCCCGCGGTGATCGCCTATAACCGCTTCGGCGGATCGGTGGACCGCTACGAGGCGGGGCTGCAGCGGTTCGCCGACAGGCTCCACACCGGCCTCAGCCGCGAGCTGGACCGCGCCTGATGGAAAGTCACGACATCCGTTCGCCTCGAGCGAAGTCGAGAGGCTGTCGCGCTGGTGTCTCGACTTCGCTCGACATGAACGGGGAGGGCTGAGCGATGGCCATGAACCTGTCTTCCCGCCGCAAAGGCTCCAAGCGCACCCGCCGCGCCGCGATGGCCGAGATCAACGTCACCCCGCTGGTCGACGTGATGCTGGTGCTGCTGATCATCTTCATGGTGACTGTGACGCTCCCCGCGGTCGGCGTGCCTGTCGAGCTGCCCGAAAGCCGCGCCGCGCCGGTCGAGGAGCAGCCGGACCAGATCACCATCTCGATCGACCGGCAGGGCACGATCTATATCGAGGAGGATGCCGTTCCCGCTGGCGGGCTGCCCGCCGCGCTCGAGGCGCTGGATCGCGGAGGCGAGCCGCCGCTGATCGTGCTGCGCGGCGATCGCAGCCTCGATTACGGCAGGGTAATGCAGGTGATGGGCGAACTGGGCCGGGCGGGCTTCACCTCAATCTCGCTGGTCACCGAGGGTTCAGTTTCGGCTCCATAACGCGAGTGAGGTGATGGGAGAGCTTGCGCTTCGCAACGACGAGAAGGTCGGTCTTGCCGCCGCAGTGCTGCTGCACGCGGCGCTGGTCGGCGTGCTCGCGTTGCAGACGGTGCGCAGCGAGGTTTCCGTCTTTCCCGAGCGGATGACGGTGAGCCTTGCGACCGAAGTCGGGCTCGAGGCGGCGTCCCCCGATCCGGTCGCTGAGAGCAGGGCCTCGATCGCCCCGACCCTCGCCGACAATCCCGCGCCCGCGCCGCCGGCGCCCGCACCGGCAGCCGAGCGTGTGCCCTCGCCGCCGGTGCCGCGTCCCCAGCCGACCGCTGCGCCGCGGCCCTCGCCCGCCCCGACGCAGGCCGCGCCTGCGCGAGACCGGTCGCGCCCGGACCGGACAGCCGCAGCGCAGCCCGCCGCTCGGACCCCGGCCTCGCGGCCCGCCACCAGCCCGGCACAGGCCGCTCCGAAAAGCGGCGGCAGCCGGATCGGGGACGACTTTCTGGAAGGCCGCGGCTCCTCGACGAACACGCAGGAAACCCGCGCGCCTGCCGCCGCCTTCGGGCGAGCCGAAAGAGCCGCGCTGTCGAGCGCGATCACCCGCGCGCTGCGCCCGCACTGGACTGCGCCCTCGGGTCTCGATGCCGAACAGCTGATCTCGACCGTCAGCTGGGAGCTCAATCCCGACGGCACCCTGCGCGGCACGCCGCGTTGCCGCACCGATCCGGGCAGCATCACCGAAAGCAATCGCCCGCAGGCGGGCCTGCACTGCGAGCGCGCGATCCGCGCCGTGCAGCGGGCCGCGCCGTTCGACCTCCCCGACCAGTTCTACGACCGCTGGAAAGCGCTCGAATGGCAATTCGACCGAAGGCTGTGACATGACCAAGAAGCTCCTCCTGCTCCTTTCCGCCGCTCTGTTCGCCGCCCCGCCTGCCGCCGCGCAGGATCTCGGCGCCCCGATCCCGCAGGACCAGCGCGTCGAGCGCGTCACGATCGAGGGCGAGGATGACGGCCCGCTGCGCGGCACCGTCACGGACGAGAGCGCGTGGTCGGACATCGGCATCGCCATCCCCGCCTTCGCCACCGACCGCGAGCGGGCGACCCCCGCCAACGAGGCGGGCACGGGTGCGCTGGGACGCGAGATCGCGCGGGTCATCACCGCCAACCTGCGCAACAACGGCCTGTTCAAACCGGTCGGGCCCGACAGCCTGCCGCAGCCGACCTTCCCCCAGATCACCGCGCCTTCCTTCTCGACCTGGAGCGGGCGCAGCGCCGAGATGCTGGTTCACGGCTATGTCCGCGCGCGGGATGATGGCCGGCTGGTGGTCGGCTGCTACCTCTACGACGTGGCGCTCCAGAACGAGCTGGTGCGCGAGGGCTGGGTGGTCGCGCCCGGCGACTGGCGGCGCGCGGCGCACAAGTGCTCCGACCTGATCTTCAGCCGCCTCACCGGCGAGAGCCCGTTCTTCGACAGCCGCATCGCCTACATCGCCGAGACCGGGCCCAAGGACCGCCGCGTGAAGCGCCTCGCGGTGATGGATTCGGACGGCGCGAACCACCGCTTCCTGACGCTGGGGAGCGCCACCGCGCTCACCCCGCGCTATTCGCCCGACTATTCGAAGATCCTCTATCTCAGCTACGTCGACGGCAATCCGCGCATCTATGTCTACGACATCGGCACCGGCAAGCAGACGCTGGTGACCGAGAACCGCAACCCCACCATCGCCCCGCGCTGGTCGCCGGACGGCAAGTTCATCCTCTATTCGATGGCGGTCGCGGGCAACACCGACATCTACCGCGTCCCGGCCACGGGCGGCGCGAGCGTGAAGCTGACGGACAATCCGGGAATCGACGTGGGCGGCTCCTACTCGCCCGACGGCACCAAGATCGTGTTCGAGAGCGACCGTTCGGGCAGCCAGCAGTGCTATGTCATGAACGCCGACGGCACCAACCAGAAGCGCATCAGCTTCTTCGGCGGGCGCTGCGCCACGCCCGAATGGAGCCCGCGCGGCGACCAGATCGCCTTCACGCGGATCGCGGGCGACTTCAACATCGCGGTGATGAACACCGGCGGCGGCGCGATGCGCGTGCTGACCCGCGGCTGGCAGGACGAGGCCCCGACCTGGGCGCCCAACGGCCGCATCATCCAGTTCTTCCGCACCGAGAAGAACACCGGGCGTTCCGGCATCTGGCAGGTCGATCTCACCGGCCAGAACGAGCGCCGCCTGCCGACCCCGGTCGACGCCTCCGACCCGGCGTGGGGCCCGATCCGTCCGTGACCGGGCGACCCTAATTTCGCCATGATCGTCCCGGAGACAGAGTTCACACTTCCCCGCAACAGTCTGAAAGGAAAACAACGATGAACCGGAAGATTGCGACCGCCGTGATGCTGGCCTCCGCCGTCGGTCTTGCCGCCTGCTCGAAGAAGGCGCCCGAGACCCTGCCGCCCGCGCCCGCCGAAACGGCGCGGCCGACCCAGACCGGCCCGCAGGTCCAGCCCACCGGCCCGCAGGTCGGCACCCAGCAGCACTTCGCCGCCGCGGTCGGTTCCTCGACCACGATCTATTTCGACACCGATCGCTACAACGTCGATTCGCAGGATGCCGCTGCGCTCCAGGCGCAGGCGCAGTATTTCGCGCGCTATCCGCAGGTGACCTTCACCATCGAGGGCCATGCCGACGAACGCGGCACGCGCGAATACAACCTCGCGCTCGGCGAACGCCGCGCCAATGCCGCCAAGTCCTACCTCGTCAGCCTCGGCGTCGACGCGAACCGCATTTCGGTGTTGAGCTACGGCAAGGAACGCCCGGTGGCGCTGGGCTCTGACGAAAGCTCGTGGGCGCAGAACCGCCGCGCCGCCAGCGTCATCATCAACTGAGGTATCAGCTGCGCAGCGGGCCGGCGGAAAGTTCGGCCTGCTGCGCGGCAACCGGCGCGCTCATCCCGGCCAGCTCGCGCGCACCGGTGACCAGGCACAGGCCCGCCAGCGCGAGGACGCAGAAGAGGCTGGAGAGGGTCAGTTGCTGGCTCATGTTCTGCGATCCTTTTGCAATGCAACATTTCACATTGCAACTTGTTCCTGCTTCTCACGCCTTCCCATTCGTGGCCACTGCGCCTAGATTGAACGCGTGACCCAATCGACCAACGACATGACGCCCGGGGCCCCCCGGTGAGCCGCGCGCGCCGGTCGATGGACTGGGGTTTCCCGCGCTGGAGGGGCTATGGCTCCTCGCAGGAAGCCGCGCAGGTGCGCATCTGCGACCGGCACGGCTGCAACGAACCGGGCGATTGCCCCGCGCCCAAGGCCCCGAACAGCCGCGACCGGTGGTATTTCTGCCAGAAGCACGCCGCCGAATACAACGCCAAGTGGGACTACTTCGAAGGCCTCGAGGCGGCCGAGAAGGAAGAACGCGCCCGTGCCGAGCGCCGCGAGAACGCCGGCTATGCCGAGGCCGCGCATTACGGCTGGGCAGGCTCGGGCGACGGCTCGCGCTCGGCCGACGAGATGCGCGCGCTCGAGGTGCTGGGGCTGGAGGCGGATGCAGACTTCAACGCGATCAAGAAGGCCTACCGTGCCCGCGCCAAGGAAGTGCACCCCGACGTGAAGCCGGGCGATGCCGAGGCGGCGCGGCAGTTCCAGCTGATCCAGACCAGCTACGAGGTCCTGCGCGCCGCCGAGGAACGGCGCGAGTGGCGAGGGTAAGAGATAACCCCGTTCGTGCTGAGCCTGTCGAAGCACCGCACTTTTCTTCGTGATCCAATCCCAAAGAAGAAGAACAGGGCTTCGACAAGCTCAGCCCGAACGGAGTTGGGGCTGCCTCAGTCCTTAGGCCCCGCGAAGCCCTTGCCCTTGCTGTCGATCTGCGGATCGGGATTGTCGTTCCACCACGCGACATCGGTCCAGGGACGCACGTCGATCTCGTGGGTCCAGCAGTTCCGCGGCTGGTGCGCGAGGTGCCAGTAGGTCTCGGCCAGCGCCGCAGGATCGATGATCCCGTCGCGGCCCTTGCCCTGCTTGAAGGCCTCGTATTTGTCGCCCAGCAGCTTGCCGAGCGTGTCGGGGGCGTCGACCGCGCCATCGACCACCACGTGGGCCACGTGCACGCCCTGGGGCGCAAACTCGGCATTGAGGGTCTGGCACAGCATCCGCCGCCCGCCCATCGCGGCGGCATGGCTGTGCTGTCCGGCATTGCCGCGCACCGCCGCGGTCGCCGAGGTGACGATGAGGGTGCCGTGCGGCCCGCCGTCCTTCGCCCGCTCGACCATCCGGGGCAGCAGCGCATGGGCGAGGCGGAACACCCCGTAGGTGCCGAGCCGCCAGCCGAGCTCGAAGATGCGGTGCGGGGTCTGGTCGAGCGCGCGGTTCCCGATCTGCGCGCCGAGATTGTAGAGTGCGGCGCGGATCGGGCCGATCTCGGCCTCGGTGCGCGCCACCAGTTCCTCGATGCTGCCATCCTCGGCGGCGTTGAGGAGAGTGCCGCTGGCCGAACCGCCCGCCGCCTCGATCTCGGCGACCATGCGCGCGAGGCCCTCTTCGTCCGAGCGCCGCGCCAGCACCGCATGATAGCCCCCGGCCGCAAAGCGCATCGCGGCATTGCCCCCGATCCCGGCCCCTGCGCCGATCACGAGGAACACGGGCTTGCGGCTGTCGGTCATGATTGGTCTCCCTCCGTCCGTCACCCTGAAACAAGTTCAGGGTGACGAAAAGGGGAAACTCCTCAGACGTGTTCGAGCGCCTGTGCGAAATCGGCGATCAGGTCGTCAGCATCCTCGATGCCGATGCTGATGCGCACGAGGTTGTCGGTGATACCGAGCAGGTCCTTCCTCGCCTGCGGGACCGAGAGGTGCGTCATCGAGGCGGGGTGGCTCGCCAGCGTCTCGGTGCCGCCGAGACTGACCGCGAGCTTGGCGATGGTGAGGTTGTCGAGGAAGCGGAAGCACTCCGCCTCGCCGCCCTTGATGAACAGCGAGAAGGTCGACCCGGCGCCGAGGCAGTGGCGATCATAGATATCCTGCTGGCGGGCGTCGGCGATGAAGCCGAGATAGCCCAGCCCCTCGACCTTGGGATGATCGCGCAGGAAGGCGCAGACCTTCGCCGCGTTCTCGCCCGCGCGCTGCATCCTGAGTTCCACCGTCTCCAGCGAGCGCAGCAGCATCCACGCGGTGTTGGGATCGACGATCCCGCCCATCGTGTTCCTGAGCGCACGCACCGGGTCCATCCAGCGCTTGGCACCCGCTATGCTGCCCGCGACGAGATCGGAGTGGCCGCCGACATACTTCGTCAGCGAATAGGCAACGATGTCCGCCCCGTGCTCCAGCGGGCGCTGCCACAGGGGGCCGAGAAAGGTGTTGTCGATGGCGATCGGGCAGCCGGCGAGATTGGCATCGCGCGCATCGCGCACCGCCTCGACATCGACCAGCGCGTTGGTCGGGTTGGCCGGGCTCTCGAGATAGATCATCGCGACCTTCCCGCCGCGCTCGGCCGCCTCGGCGCCTGCGCGGGCAAGCACCGCGTCGAGTTCCTCCCGGGTCGCGCCGGCGGGGAAATCGACATAGCCGACCCCGAAGCGGCTCAGCACCTTGGCGACGAAACCTTCCGAGGCGGCGTAGAGCGGGCCGGAATGGACGATCACGTCATTGGCGTTGGCATAGGCCATCATCAGGATGCAGATCGCAGTCATCCCGCTGGAGAAGGTCAGCGCATCTTCCGCCCCGTCCCACACCGCGAGGCGATCCTCGAGGATTTCCTGGTTGGGGCCGTTGAAGCGCGAATAGACGAGGCCCTCCGCCCCCCCTTCGCGAAGGCCGGTGATGCCCTCGAAGTGGCGCTTGCCGGCGGCCGCGCTCTCGAAGGCGAAGGTGCTGGTGAGGAAGATCGGGGCCTTCAACGACCCTTCCGACAGGACCGGGTCGTAGCCGTGGCCCATCATCAGCGTGGCGGGCTTCAGGGGGCGTCCGGCGATCTCGCGGCGGGGGGGCTTGGGCTTGCGGCGGGGAGTGGGGGTGACGACAGCGTCGACGGCGTCAGGCATGGCCGTGTCCTTCCTATGCTCACGCTCCCAGGAAGGCGGGAGCCGTTCGGCGGCGGGCAGGGCACCCGTTCCTAACCTCCGCAGGAACGCCTCTCCGCTGCTGCCGCTGTGCTGGTTGGGGAGTATCGCCTGCGTAAAATTCTTTCAACCGGGCGGCGCAAGATTTCACACGAGAGTTGCGATCCCCCACACCACGCCAACGATGAGCAGCACGCCCGCCACGTCGAGCAGCGCGCCGGCCCGGACCATCGCGCCGATGCGGATGCGCCCGGTCGACCAGGCGATGGCGTTGGGGCCGGTGCCGGCGGGGAGCATGAAGCCCCAGCTCGCCGCGAGCGCTGCCGGCAGCGCAAGCAGCACCGGATCGGCCCCCAGCGCCACCACCAGCGCCGCGACCACCGGGATGATCCCCGTGGCGGTGGCGACGTTGCTGGCGAACTCGGTGACGAGGATCACCAGCGCCGTCACCGCCAGCGCGACCGCCAGCAGCGGCCATGCCTCGAGCGGCAGCAGCGCCCCGCCGATCCATTCGGCGAGGCCGGAGGCCTGCATCCCCGCCGCGAGTGCCAGTCCCCCGCCGAACATGAAGATGACGCTCCATGGCGCTCGCTCGGCCTCCTGCCACACCAGCAGGGGGCGGCCGGTGCCGTCGGGCAGCAGGAACAGCGCCAGCGCGGCGATCACCGCGATGGTGCCGTCGGTCCACGATCCCGGCGGCAGGAGCGGGGCGACGAGCGGCTGGGTGGTCCAGGCAAGGAAAGTGAGGATCGCCAGCGGGACGAGGCGCTGCTCCGGCGCGCTCCAGGCGGCGTGGCTGCCCAACGCGGCGCGCGCTGCGGCGACGTCGAAAGGGTGCGCCGCCACCTGCTGCACCCGCGCCACGATCCATGCGGCCAGCGGCACGCTCAGCAGCACCAGCGGCACGCCGTAGAGCGCCCATTCGGCAAAGGTGATCCTGACGCCCGCGACCTTGTCGAGCAGGCCGACCGCGATGGCGTTGGTGGGCGAGCCGACAAGGGTGCCGAGCCCGCCGATGCTCGCGGCAAAGGCGATGCCCATGGGGAGGGCGCCGTGAACGCCATCTTGTTGCCCTACCGCTTCGCTGCTTGAGGGCGGAGGTCCTCGTTGCCCTGTCGTTGCGCTACTCGAGGGCGTGCCCCCCTCCAGCACGGCCAGCGCCATCGGCATCATGATCAGCGCGGTCGAGGTGTTCGAGATGAACATCGAGAGCAGAGCGGTCGAGAGCATGAAGGCCAGCAGCAGCCGCGCCGCGCCGCCCTCGCGCCCGACGATGCGCAGGATCGCGAGGCTCAGGCGGCGGTGCAGGCCGGTTCGCTCGATCGCGAGCGCGATGAAGGCGCCACCCAGCAGCAGGAACAGGATCGGCGAGTAATAGGTCGCCGCCGTCGCCTCGGCATTCGATACGCCCGCCAGTGGCAGCGCCACGAAGGGCAGCAGCGCGGTGACGCTGAGCGGCACCGCCTCGGTCATCCACCAGGCCGCCATCCAGACCGTCAGGCCTGCCACCAGCCAGGCGCCAGCCGGCATCGCCGCGGGCGGCGCGGTCAGCGCGGTAAGGGCGAGAGCCAGCGGGCCGAGGAAAAGGCCGATCCGGCGCGCTGTCATGCCTGTCGGGCTCCCCGCAGAATGGACGGACCCTGCGCGGCCTACCAGCCCCGGTGCCGCGCGGGCAAGCCCGGCGGGCGCGTCATGCCCGGGTGCGCGCTACTCGACCGCGTTCTTGTTGGGCGGATCGCCCGGCAGGTCGATGTTCGAGAAGAACACCCGCGACACCGGCTGGCCGCGGCGCTCCATCCTGTCGAGCTTGAGCGCCCGGGCATAGAGGAGGTCGCAGGCCGCCTGCCCCATTTTCTCGGTGCAGCCGAACTGCCCCGGGTCTGCGGCTGCGGATCCGGGGGCCACGTTGACGAACAGGTAGTTGGCCGGCAGGGCCCCGCCGTGGAGATCGGAGATGTCGTGTTCACGCAGCGTCGCGACTGTCCGGTCGGTTTGAGCAATAAGCTTTGCCACCGGTTCTTCGGCGTATGCCGCGAGATGCGCGCGCACGTCCTTCTCGAAATCGGGGAAGTAGAACCTCGCGACTTGCGCGTAGAGTTCCGAGACCGCCAGATCGCCGGAGATTTTCTGCGTGCCGCGCAGCGAGTTGACGAAATCGGCGGCGGCGATCTCGAGCAGCGGGCCGACATTGCTGCCGGTAAAGGCGTTGGTCTGGAGGTGCGGCATCCCGATCTCGCCGCGCCAGAAGCCGTAGATCACCTTCGGGTCCTTCCAGTGGCGGAACACGATGTTCTCGCGGATGTCGCGCAGCGACACCGGAATCCCGCGCAGGGTGATGAACTTGGCATCGTCCAGCGGCACCCCGTCGATCGTGATTTCCTTTGGTTCGCGCACCGGCCATTCCCGCGCGATCTGCTCCATCAGCGCGACATTGTGCAGGTTGAGCCAGAAGGCGAGCTGTTCGTTGCGCGGCAGGGCGGCGATGTCGTGGGTTTCGACGACCCGTTCGAGATCCTGGCGATATTCGGTGAAGCTCTGGATCACGCCCCGGTCGAAGAAGCGGAACATCACCATCGAGCCTTCGAGCCGGTAGCGCGATTGCGGGCCCTGCTGCCGTCGCGTGCCGGAGATCGGATCGGGCCGCCGTGCGCCCTGCCGGTCCGAAGGGCCCATCGAGATGACCAGATGCTTGAGTGCGTAGTCCCAGATCCCGTAATCGATGGTGGTGCGGACCGGGTCGGTGGTGGGGGTGAAGATCGCCAGCCGCTGGTCCGCCTCGGAGGTGCGGGCCTCGGCGGGGGCGATACCGGGCACGAATTGCAGCTCGCCGCGCGCGCTCTGGCCGTGGGCTGCCGGCGACACGCTCTCCGCAACCGCCGGGGACGCCGCGAGGGCAGAGCCCGCCAGCAGCACGATCATGGACTTCGGCACCATCGAAACTCTCCCACCAGATTCGAACCCGTCCGGGAAAGCACGATATGTCAGACAGATAAACGGCACATGAACGCAGGTTCATGCAGATACGTCATGGCCGACGAACGCGGGCGGCGGCTGCGGGCCGGCCGGCAGGTGCGGCCTATTCGACCTCGGCCGGTTCGCTCTCGTCGCCGGGCAGGGTGATGTTGCTGAAGGTCACGGTGCCGGTGCGACCCTGACGGATGATCTCCTGGAACTTGGTCTCGCGCTCGCGCAGCAGGGCGGCCACGCTCTGCGGGATGCGGAAGCTGGTCGAAACCCCGTTCGAGGTGATGTTCTGGTAGGTCGGCTCGCGCACGCCGCCCTCGATGTCGGCGATGTCGTACTCGGCGATCACCGGGTCGGCCCCGCTCGCCTTCGCCAGCAGCGCGGCGGTGGTCTGGTCGGCATAGCGGGTGAGGTGGGCGCGCACGTCCTTCTCGAAATCGGGGAAGAAGAAGGGCGCGGCCTCGCGGTAGAGTTCCGCGACCTGCAAGCGCCCGCCCTGATCCTGAGAACCGCGCAGCGAATTCACGAAATCGCCCGCGCCGCGCTGCAGGAGGCGCGCGACATTGTCGGCGTTGAAGGCTTCCTTTTGGAGCGAGGGCCCGCCGATCTCGCCGCGCCAGAAGCCGTAGATCACCACCGGGTCCTTCCAGTGGCGGTAGACGATCTTCTCGCGGATATCGCGCGGGGACAGCTTGATGCCTTCCACGGTGATGAAGCGCGCCTCGTCGAGCGGCACGCCGTCCACCTTGATGTCGCGCGGCTGGCGAACCGGCCAGGCATTGGCGATCTGTTCGACCATCGCGACATTGTGGAGGTTGATCCAGTAGGCGAGCTGCTCGTTGCGGCTGAGCGACTGGATGTCGACGATGTTCGCGGTGTTCTCGAGGTCCTTGCGGTATTCGGTGAAGCTCGCGATCACGTCGGCATCGAGGAAGCTGAACATCACCCGCGTGCCCTCGAGCCGGTAGCGCGAGACATGGCCGTACTGGCGGCGGGTGCCGAAGGAGGGATCGGGGCGGGGGGCGCCTTCACGCAGGGAAGGGCCCATCGAGATGACGATGTTCTTCATCGCCTCGTCCCAGATCGAATAGTCGATCCTGTCGTTGCCCGGGGTGTCCGACGGCGCGAAGGTCGCAAGCTCCGCCTCGCCCCGGGGGGACTGCGCAGCGGCGGGCGCACCGCCGGCGAGCGCGGTGCCGGACAGCAGGGCGGCAAGGGCGAGAAGGCGGGGGAGATGCGGCATGGGCGGGTGCTTCCCGTGAAACGAAAGGGGGCTGTAACGGTGTCGAGGCGAGCCGGAAGGGGCCGGATCATCCCTACGCCTTCCTGTTTTCAATAGCATGAACCGCCCGAACGGTGTCGTCGGCAGTCGGTTTCCGTCGGCGCTTTGTCGAGCCTCCCACACCGCTCGTCGGCAGGACAAAACAGAAGGGGCGAACCGCAACGGTCCGCCCCTTTCGTGTCTGCGGCAGGCGTGCGCCTTACTTGGGCGCGAGCACCATCAGCATCTGGCGACCTTCGAGGCGCGGGAAGGCCTCGACCTTGGCATATTCGGCGACATCGTCCTGCACCTTCTTCAGCAGGTCCATGCCGAGGTGCTGGTGCGCCATTTCGCGCCCGCGGAAGCGCAGGGTGATCTTCACCTTGTCGCCATGCTCGATGAACTTGTGGACGTTGCGCATCTTCACGTCGTAATCGTGCGTGTCGATGTTCGGACGCATCTTCACTTCCTTGATGTCCTGCGTCTTCTGGGTCTTGCGCGCGAGGTTCGCCTTCTTCTGCGCCTCGTAGCGATACTTGCCGACATCGAGGAACTTGCACACCGGCGGGTCCGCGTTGGGGGACACTTCGACGAGGTTCAGGCCTTTCTCGTTGGCCTGCTCGATCGCTTCGCGGGTGTACATGACGCCGAGGTTCTCGCCTTCGTCGTCGATGACGCGGACCTTCGGGACGTTGATCATGTTATCAAAGCGCGGGCCGCTTTTTACGGGCGGGGCCAGCGAGCGCCGGGGTGGACGTGATATGGGGTGTTCTCCTGTTGTGGCTCTTTGCTGCGCGCTCCTTAGTCGGAAACGCGGGCGAGCGCTAGGTGGAGTCTTGCGACCGGGCCGCACGGAGACCCGGCAGCTTCCGCCAGTCTTGCCCACGGTGGGGCAACGCCATAAATTTGCAAAGGAAAAATGCCAATCCTGTGGAACTTACGGCGATTTACTGTTTTGAACGGAAGCAGCAAAAGAGAGGGATCGCTGGAGCTGACGCAGGCTGGTGGTGGCCTGCAGCAGGAGACAGGACGATGTCTTTTTCAGGTGCGCACCCCCCGAACCCGAAGGGCCAGGCGCAACCGGACGAACCCGAAGAAGCCGGCAACGGGGCCGAATGGTCCCCGATCGTCCCGCCCGTGGCGAACCGCCCGGGGCTCGGGGCCAATGACGGGCCGGCGGACGATTTCATCGCCACAGTCGAAGGCTGGCCTGACGAGGCGGGCAGCCTGCTCCGGGCCGACGATCGCTCGGACCAGGCCGAGCAGCAGCGCGCGCTCGATCAGATCGCCGGCAGCTTCTCTGCCGGGCAGATGCGCAGTCTGGGCGCAAGCCTGCTCAAGCTGGCCGATGCGCTCGACGATGCCTGGCACCCGGCCGGGGTGCGTTCCGAATACCACTGGATGACGAGAGCCGGACATATCGAGCGCCGGTCGCTCCAGCTGGCGCAGGTGGCGGGCAGGCTGCGTGCGGCGGCGCGACGGCGACGGCGGCACCTGTCGGGCGAATGGTTTGGCGAGCCGGCTTGGGAGATGCTGCTGGAACTGTTCATCCAGTTTTCCGGCGGGGCCCGGGTCTCGACCAAGAGCCTAGTGATCGCCTCGGGCGCAGCCGACACCACCGCCCTGCGCATCATGGACCGGCTCGAGGAAGCCGAACTGATCCAGCGTTCGCCATCGCAGACGGACAAGCGGGTGACGCTCGTGGGCCTGACGCGCAGGGGCGTGGTCGCTGTGGGATCGGTGCTGATGGAGGCCGACGCCTGAAGCGTCAGGCCGCCGCCTGCCACAGCGGGAAGCGGGCGATGCGGCCCTTGGCGGGCATCAGCGCCTCGATCGCGCGGGCAGGCTGGAGCGCGCCGAGGATCTCGGGGTGGCCCGCGTCGAGCCCTCCGGTGAGCGTCCCGAAGGCGGGGAGGATCATGCGCTCGGCCCCGCTGTGGCTCCGCCCCATCACGGCACAGGGGCGGGCGATGTGGCGGTTCCTCACGCTCACGCGCAGCTTGGGGTGGTAGTGGCCCGAAAGCTCGGGCGCGGTCTCGCCGGTGCGGGCTTCATGTCGCAGGATCACCCCGCCCAGCTCAAGCTCGGGCAGGATGGTGCCCCCGAAGCCCTTCGGCAGCGCCTCGTCGTGGTTGCCCGTGATCCACACCCAGTCGAGCGCGCGGGTCAGCGCCTCGAGCATCCCGGTGCAATGGGCATCGAGCCTCAATGCGCCGGCATCATCGTGGAAATTGTCGCCCAGCGTGATCACCCGCCGTGCGCCTGTCTGCCTCACCGCGTCCGCCAGCCGTTCGAGCGTGTCGCGGCTGTCGTAGGGCGGGAGCATCTGGCCCCTTGCGGCAAACCAGCTCGCCTTTTCGAGATGCAGGTCGGCGACCAGCAGCGCGCGTTCGGCCGGCCAGTAGAGCGCGCGCCCTTGCCCGAGCGCAAGCTCGTGTCCGGCGAAGGGGAAGGGGGCGAACATAGCGCGAACCATGCGCCCCCACTGCCGCCAAATCCGCCGCTTGGCAACACCCCTGCGGCGGGCAAAGTCAGGCTTGTGCCGCGCGCGCCTTCGCCTATGGTGCGCGGGAATGACGGACGGGGATGTATGACGGACTGGACACAACACACGGCCCGCGCGCGCGCGTGGTTTGAATCCCTGCGCGATTCCATCTGCGCCGAATTCGAGGCGATCGAGCGCGAGGCGGGCTCCGACGCGGCCTTCCGGTACACCCCCTGGAACCGGCACGAGGAAGGCAATCCCGATCCCGGCGGCGGGGTGCAGGGTCTGATGAAGGGCAAGGTGTTCGAGAAGGTCGGCGTCAACGTCTCGACCGTGCGCGGCAGCTTCGCCAAGGAGTTCGCGGGCTCGATCAACGGGGCGAGCGCGGAGAACCCCGGCTTCGTCGCCACCGGCATCAGCCTCGTCGCGCACATGGCCAACCCGCACGTGCCCGCCGTCCACATGAACACCCGCTTCCTCACCACCACCAAGGCATGGTTCGGCGGCGGCGCGGACCTCAACCCGCCGATCCCCTACGAGGAGGACACGGCGGAATTCCACGCGGCGATGCAGGCTGCCTGCGATCCGCACAACGAAAGCTATTACGAACGCTACCGGAAGTGGGCGGAGGAATATTTCTACATCCCCCACCGCCAGGTCCATCGCGGGGTCGGGGGGATCTTCTACGACCACCTCGAATGCGCCGACGATGCCGCCTTCGACCGCAACTTTGCTTTCACGCAGGATGTCGGCAAGGCGTTCCTCGCGATCTTCCCCGCGCTGGTGAGAAAGCGCATGGGCAGCAGCTTCACCCCCGAGGACGAGGCGCGCCAGCTCGAATACCGGGGCCGCTATGCCGAGTTCAACCTGGTCTACGACCGCGGCACGATCTTCGGCCTCAAGACCGGCGGCAACATCGACGCGATCCTGATGAGCCTGCCGCCAAGAGCGACGTGGAGCTGACCGGGGAGCCTGCGGCTTTCTTCGCACTTGCCGCAAAGCGCGCCCGCGCACATATTCGTCCGTGATGCTCCGCCAGTACGAACTCGTCGAGAAGGTCCTCGATTACGATCCCGCCGCCGACGAGGCGATGCTCAACCGTGCCTATGTCTACACCGTGCAGAAGCACGGCTCGCAGAAGCGCGCCAGCGGCGATCCCTATTTCTCCCACCCCGTCGAAGTCGCGGGGCTGATGACCGACCTGAAGCTCGATCAGGCCACCATCATCACCGCGCTGCTTCACGACACGGTCGAGGACACCCTCGCCACCATCGACGACATCGAGGCCCATTTCGGGGCGGAAGTCGCGCGGCTCGTCGACGGCGTGACCAAGCTCTCCAAGATCGAGGCCATGCCCGAGAACGAACGCGCGGCGGAGAACCTGCGCAAGTTCCTGCTGGCGATGTCCGAGGACATCCGCGTGCTGCTGGTCAAGCTCGCCGACCGCCTGCACAACATGCGCACGCTGCACTTCATCAAGAACCCCGAGAAGCGCAAGCGCATCGCCCGCGAGACGATGGACATCTACGCCCCCCTCGCCGAGCGGGTGGGGATGTACGAATACATGCACGAGATGCAGGCGCTGGCCTTCCGCGAGCTGGAGCCGGAAGCCTATGCCACGATCACGAACCGCCTCGAGCAGCTTCGCTCGCAGGACGGCGGGCAGGTCGATGCCATCGCGCTGAAGATCAAGCAGCGCCTCGCCGAAGCCGGGCTCAAGGTCGAGGTCTACGGGCGCGAGAAGCACCCCTATTCGATCTGGCACAAGATGGCCGAACGCCATGTCAGCTTCGAACAGGTGACCGACATCATGGCCTTCCGCGTCCTCACCGAGACCGAGGAGGACTGCTACCGTGCTCTGGGCGTGCTCCACACCACGTGGCAGTTCCTGCCCGGCAAGTTCAAGGACTACATCTCGACGCCGAAGTCGAACGGCTACCGGTCCTTGCACACCTCGCTGATGTACGAGAACTCGATGCGCGTGGAGGTGCAGGTGCGCACCCGCGAGATGCACCGCACCAACGAATTCGGCCTCGCCGCGCACTGGGCCTACAAGCAGGGCGACAAGCCCGATGGCGCGGTGGGCTGGCTGCGCGATCTGATCGAGATCGTCGATGCCAGCCACGATGCCGAAGAGCTGCTCGAACACACCCGCATGGCGATCTACCAGGATCGCATCTTCGCCTTCACCCCCAAGGGCGCGCTGTTCCAGCTGCCCAAGGGCGCGACCGCGGTGGATTTCGCCTTCGCGGTCCACACCAATCTCGGCCTCCAGACGGCAGGTGTGAAGATCAACGGGCGGCACATGCCGCTGCGCACGCCCCTCAACAACGGCGACGTGGTCGAGATCATCAAGAACCCCCATGCCTCGCCGCAGCTGGCGTGGCTCTCCTTCGTCGTCACCGGCAAGGCCCGCGCCGCGATCCGCCGCGCGGTGCGGATGAAGGAGCGCGCCGAGGTCGCCGCGATCGGCTCGAAACTGTTCGACGAGATCGCCGCGCGCGTGCCCGCCCGCATCGGCAAGAAGGCGATCCGCGCCGCCGTGGAACGGCTCGGCATGGATGAGCCCGACGACCTGATGTACGCCATCGGCGCCGCCAAGATCGCCGACCGCGACGTGATGGAGGCGCTGGTCCCCGGCTGCACCGCGGGGATCGAAGAGGACGAGCACTGGGAACGGCGCGAACGCGCGATCTCGATCCGGGGCCTCACGCCGGGCGTGGCCTTCGACCTCGCGCCCTGCTGCCACCCCGTCCCCGGCGACCGCATCGTCGGCATCCGCCGCAAGGGCGAGACGGTGCTGGTGCACGCAATCGACTGCATGGAGCTGGCGAACGGGATCGACAGCGACTGGATCGACCTTGCCTGGGGCAACCGCTCGGTCGGGGCGGCGGGCCAGCTGTCGGTGACGATCTACGACCGGCTGGGGACGCTCGCCGAGATGGCGGGCATCTTCGCGCAGAACAAGGCCAACATCATCACCCTGATGCAGGCCCAGATCGACCATCCTTTCGTCACCTACGATGTCGAGGTCGAGGTCGAGGATGCCGCGCACCTCAACCGCATCATCTCGGCCCTGCGCGCGAGCGACGCCGTGGCGCAGGCTGAGCGGCAGTAGCTTGGGCGTTATCGGGCTCGATCACGTGCAGCTTGCCATTCCGGCAGGCGGCGAGGACCGGGCACGGGCCTTCTTCGCCGGGCTGCTCGGGATGGTGGAGGTGCCCAAGCCCGCCAATCTCTCGCCCGCCGGCTGCTGGTTCACCGGCGGCGGGGCGGCGCTGCACATCGGCATCGACCCCGATTTCCGGCCCGCGAAGAAGGCGCACCCCGCCTTTCTGGTCGACGACCTTGCGGGCCTGCGGGCGCGGCTCGCCGGAGCGGGCTGCCCGATCCGCGAGGACAAGCCGGTGGAGGGCTATGCCCGTTTCTTCACCGAAGACCCCTTCGGCAACCGCATCGAACTGATGCAGCGGGTGTAGCGCCATCGCGCCATTGCGAGCGAAGCGAAGCAATCCATGGATCGGCATCGCACCCGGCGCGGCGGTCCGTTGATGGATTGCCGCGTCGCCTTCGGCTCCTCGCAATGACGATCAGTCGAGGCGCGGACCATACCGACCCAGCACCGATGCGCCACCGTCCCCCCGGCAGCCCCTTGGCCAGCCGTACCGGTGGGTCGATGGTGCGGATGTTCGTGCTGCCCGTCACCCGTTTCCTACTGCGCCTCGGTGCGATAGGGCGGCGGACGGCTCTTTCCCATCGTCCTGTCACGGCTTTCGGCCCGGAAGCCGCGAGAAAAACGCCCCGCACAGTGTCAACTTCGGTTTTCCGTCGCAAGTGGATGATTATGAAGCCAAAATCCTGTAGGATTGCGAAGTTTACAGTGTCAACTTTGTAAACTTCGCAAGATTGCTGCGCGGCTGCCCCGACGCCCTAGGGCACCCGCCGCACCGGCACGCGGATGTTGCAGATGTCCGCGCCGCCGGCGGGTGTGATGAAGAAGGGATCGCGGCGGTTGGCGATGGCCTCGGCATAGGTCGCGAAGGTGGCGCTTTCGGTCGAGAGGTATTCGAAGCGTGGTTGTTCGTTCATCGGCAGGTCGTTGGCGACTCGTACCGATGTGATCGGCGTGCGCTTGCCCGCTTCCTCGGCGGTGTAGAACCCCAGCGCGCCCTTGCCGCGGGGAAGGGAGGAGAGGTGCTCCATCCCCTCGATCACCCGGCCGACGAGGGCGATGTTGCGGTCGAGATGGCGCGGCGCATGGCCGATCACGGTGTAAAGCTCCGCGCCAGAGCCCGTGTCGGGCGAGTAGTTCCGCCCGACGCCGACCATGCCGTAGCAGTGGGTGGGCCAGAGCTTCGCTTCATCGCCCGTTCCTTTCGCGGCAAGGGGCCATCCCTTGTAGATCTCGACCCATTCGGCATATGCATCGCGCTGATGCCAGCCGTCCGGATGTTCGGCAGTCCGTGTCGCCACCAGATCGGCTGGCTCGCCTTCCGGCTCCCTGATCGAGTCCAGAATATCCTCGGCACTGACCCATCTTGCGTTGGCTTCGGAGATCGCCTCGGCAGAGGCGACATACTCCGCCTCGGTCATCACCTTCAGCCCCTCGGGCAGCGGCTTCGGTTTCCCTGTCGCCTCGGGGTTGTCGTAATTGGGATCGCCCCACTGGGTGACGTAATTGTCCTGCACCCGGTTGACCGAGATGCCGTCGTACCACCCGGAGCGTGCGAAAAGGCGGATGTTGTGGACCCAACCCTGGCTGAAGGGAGCGGGCATCAGCTGGATCACCACGGTGCGCGGGTTGCCCTCGGCATCGGGCGCGAGTGTCATCACCAGCAGATCCTCCGCCGGGATCGCCACCCAGTCCGCCTTGGGCGCGGCGGCGACGATCTCGGCCGGCGCGGGCGCTCCCTTCGGCTCCTCTTGCGCGGCGAGGGGGAACGAAAGGGCGAGCGCCGTCGCGGCGGCAAGGAGTGCGGTTCTCATGAGGAAGGGTGTGCCACAAGCAGGCCCCAAGCAAAAACCCCTTTCCGCGCGCCCAAGCTGGCGGAAAGGGGCTTTCGAGGGCAGCGTTCGCAGGGAATGCCGGATCCGCGCAGCGCTTTGCCCGTGCGACTCCTTTACCACGATTAGCGCACCCCGCCAAACCGCTCCGCCTTGCAGAGCCCGTCTTTCGCCGCTAGTGCGCCGCTCTTGCCGGAAGCTGCGCTCAAGCAGCGAAGCGGTAGCGCGACAAGAGCGCGCAGCGGAGCAGTGGCCGAGTGGTCGAAGGCGCACGCCTGGAAAGTGTGTATACGGCAAAACCGTATCGAGGGTTCGAATCCCTCCTGCTCCGCCACCGGCCTCTGGAAAATATGGATATTTTTCCCGGCGAAAGTCCGCTCCCCGACAACTCTTGCGCCTGATCGGCGCTGGCCTGATCGATCACGCGACAAGGGTTGCAAATCCCGCCCGCAGGTTGGGAACTTATGCAGCCCACGCGACACATCGGAGCCGATGCCTTCGAAATAGGCTCATCAAATCAGTGCGATAGTAAGAGCGCTCGCCGAATGGCGGTCTCCTGCTCGGACACGAGAGCTGATCTTGGCGCCAATCCTAATGCAGGAGAGTGCGGGTCGACATCGCCCTTGCAACTTTCGGAAGTGACCGAAGCCGGAGCCGGAGCGGGAGCAGACCATTGGCTGACGAGGGACAGGCTACCAAGCCGCTCATCCTGATCACCGGAGCGAGCGGGAATCTTGGTCAGTCGCTTGCCCGTGCACTGGCTGATGATTTCAGGGTTGTCGGACTTGACCAGACCGGGAAGCGGGAGGGCGGGCAGGTCGTTGTCCCGATCGACGTGACCTCCCGGCGATCGGTCGAGGAGGCCCTCGACCTCGTCAGGCGCGAGCATGGGGGTGACATCGCCGCCGTCATCCACCTCGTCGCCTTCTTCGACTTTTCGGGCGAGCCCGACCCGCGTTACGAAGCGGTCAACGTCGAAGGCACGCGCAACCTGCTCTGCGCGCTGGAGGGCTTCGCGGTCGAACGGTTCATCTATGCCAGCACGATGCTGGTCCACGCGCCCGCCGAGCCGGGCGAGCGGATCGACGAGGACACGCCCTTCGATCCGCAATGGGAATATCCGCGGTCGAAGAAAAAGGTCGAGGATCTGATCCGCAGCGAGGCGCGGATGCCTTTCGCGATCCTGCGCCTTGCCGGGGTCTATGACGAGCACAGCGCGGTGCCGACCCTCGCGCACCAGATCGCCCGGATCTACGAGCGCGACTTCCAGTCGCACCTCTACGCCGGGCCGCGCGATGTCGGGCAGGCAATGCTGCACCGCGAGGACATGATCGACGCCGTGCGCCGCACCGTCTGGCGCCGCGCGAGCTTGCCGCTCGATGCGCAAATCCTGATCGGCGAGCCGGAGGCGCCCGGCTATCAGACCTTGCAGGACCGGATCGGCGAATTGATCCACGGGGCCGAGCGCTGGGCGACGATCCGCCTGCCCGCCCCGCTCGCCAGGCTGGGCGCCGCCGCACAGGATGCCGCCGAGCCGCTGATCCCCGATGCCATCGATCAGGGCGAAGCGCCGTTCATCCAGCCCTTCATGATCGGGATGGCGGACGACCACTACGCGCTCGACATCACCCGCGCCCGGCGCTGGCTGGACTGGCAACCGGAACGCAGGATCGAAACCGAACTCGCCGCCATGATCGCCAATCTGAAGCGTGATCCGGCGGGGTGGTACAAGCGCAACGGGATCACGCCGCCGATCTGGCTCGGCGAGCTTACGCAGGCCGGCGCGGCTGATCCTGACGCGCTGCGTCGCGAAATCGAGGCTGAGCGCATCCGCCAGCACCGGGCGACGCGTTGGACCCACTTCGTCAATATCGGTCTCGCCTTGTGGCTGATGACACAGCCGCCGCTGATCGGGATCGACAACCGGCTTTATGCTGCGGGCGAGGTGGTTCTTGGCGCGGCGCTGCTGGTCACGGCGATGGCGTCGCTCAGCTGGCGGCTGGGGGCGGCGCGTTGGGCTTCGGCGGGGATCGGGCTGCTGGTGATGGCGCTGCCGGTGCTGTTCGTGACCCCCAACGCTGCGGCCTACCTGTCCGACACGCTGGTGGGCGGGCTGATCTTCGGCATGGCGGTGTGTGCGCCGCCCGAGATCGGGCCCTCGATTGCCGCACGCCGCCGCTCGCCCGAAATGCCGCCGGGGTGGACCTTCAACCCCTCGGCCTGGACGCAGCGCCTGCCGGTGATTGCACTGGCGGTCGTCGGTTTGCTCTTCTCGCGCTATCTCGCCGCCTACCAGATGGACCACATCGACAGCGTGTGGGAGCCGTTCTTTGCCGGCAGCCCCGCCGATGCGCGCAACGGGACCGAGGAGATCATCACCTCCAGCGTCTCGGAAGCCTGGCCCGTGCCCGATGCGGCTGTGGGTGCCTTGGTCTACAAGATCGAGATTCTAACCGGCATCGTCGGCGGCCGGGCGCGGTGGCGGACGATGCCGTGGCTGGTGCTGGCCTTCGGGCTGCTGATCGTGCCGCTGGGGATCGTTTCGATCGGTTTCATCATCATCCAGCCGATCGTGATCGGCACCTGGAGCACGCTGGCGCTGATCGGTGCGGCGGCGATGCTGGTGCAGATCCCCTATTCTGTCGACGAACTGGCGGCGAGCATCAGCTTTCTGAGCCGCCGGATGAAGGCGGGGAAGAGCCTCCTGCGCGTTCTGCTTTTCGGAGATGCCGACGAGGACCAGGGCGACAGGCTGACCCCGGTCGAACATGAATTCGATCGCAGTCCGGGCGCAGTAATCAAGGACATGTGGACCGGCGGGGTGAACCTGCCGTGGAACCTGCTGGTGGCAGGCGCCATTGGCCTGTCCTTCCTGTTCACCCGTCTCACCATGGATGCGAGCGGGGCGATGGCGGATGCCGATCACCTGCTCGGCGCGCTGGTGCTGACGGTGCTGGCGGTGGCCGCGGCGGAAGTCTGCCGCGCGGCGAGGTTCGTGCTGGTGCCGCTGGGGCTGGCGCTGGCCGCCGCTCCGTTCCTCTTCGATGGCGATGGGCTGCACATCGGGGTGAGTATTTTCGGCGGGCTGGCGATTGCGATGCTGGCCTTGCCCCGCGGACAGATCAGGGAACGCTACGGCACGCTCGACCGGATTATCCGTTAGAGGCCGCCGTGAACGATGACACATCCCGCTTTGACCCGGACACGGTCCATTCGGTCTGCGACATCCTGAACATCTTGCGCCGAACGGCAGACCGGCACGACAGGGTCAGCATCGGCGATGTGCTCGATGCGATCGGCGACCGTTCCTATGGCCCGGCGCTGCTGATCCCGGCGCTGATCGAGATTACCCCCATCGGTGGCATTCCCGGACTGCCTACCTTTCTGGCGCTGATCATTGCAGTGGCCGCGGTGCAATTGCTGCTCGACAAGGACCACCTCTGGCTGCCGCAGTTCATCCAGCAACGCGCCGTTTCGGCCGACAAGCTGCACAAGGCGGCGGACAAGCTCAACCCCTTCGCAGTGCGGCTGGACCGTTGGTTTCACGGCAGGTTGACGCGGTTCGTCCGGCAGCCATTGCCGCGCATCGCGGCGGCGATTGTCGTGGCGCTGTGCCTCACCGTTCCACCACTTGAATTCGTGCCCTTCGCCAGCACCGGGCCGATGTTGGCGATCGCGGCGTTCGGGCTGGCCATGTTGGTGCGCGACGGCCTGCTGATGATCGCCGCCCTCGCCATCAGTCTTGCCGCGATCATTTTCGCAGGGGCGTCGCTGCTCGGATGACCTGCGGCCAATCGTGGCCATGCAAGGACAGGCTCCGGAGACGAACGGAACCCTGCGCCGCTCGATCAACTAAAGCACGAGGGGGCACTTTCGACAGCGCGCACGCATACGCTGACAGGAGCTGCACATGATCGCACGACTTTCCGGCAAGGCCCTCGCTGCCAGCCCACTTGTCCTCGCCGGCTTTGCTTGTTCTGCCCAGGCCCAGCCAGCCGACGAGGTGGATTCGGTGGCGACCGAAGATGCCGTCATTTCGGTGCGCAAGGTGGCCGAGGACCTGAATTCGCCATGGGCGCTCGCATTCCTGCCCGATGGCCGGATGCTGGTGACCGAAAAGCCCGGCAATCTGGTGATCGTCGCGGCCGATGGCACCGTGTCCGCGCCGCTTGCAGGCACCCCCGAGGTATTCGCCGAGGATCAGGGCGGGCTGATGGACGTGGCGTTGCACCCGCAGTTCGCCGACAACCGGATGGTATATCTCACCTTTGCCGAGCCGGGCGAGGGCGGAGTTGCCGGAACGGCGCTGGGCCGAGGGCGGCTGGCGGAGGGCGGTATCGAAGGCTTCGAGGTGATCTGGCGGCAGCCCAAGGTCTCTGGCGCAAAGCACTTCGGCAACCGCATCGTGTTCGCGCAGGATGGCGCGCTGTTTCTGGCACTGGGAGAACGCTTCCAGTTTGCGCCCGCGCAGGATCCGTCCAACACGCTCGGCACGGTCGTGCGCCTGAACGACGACGGCTCTATCCCCGAGGACAATCCTTTCGTGGGACAGGAAGGACGTGATCCGGCGATCTGGACATGGGGCCATCGCAATATCGAAGCCGCCGCCATCGACCCTGCAAACGGCGCGCTGTGGGTGGCGGAGATGGGGCCGCTCGGCGGGGACGAGCTCAACCGGGTGGAACGCGGCGCCAACTACGGCTGGCCGGTGGTCAGCAAGGGCATCAATTACGACGGTACCGATATCCCCGATCCCGAGCAGTATCCGCAGTTCAAGGGCGCCGAGCATTATTGGAGCCCGGTGCGATCACCATCGGGGATGATCGTCTACACCGGCGACCTGTTCCCCGATTGGCGCGGCGACATCCTGTTCGGCGCGCTATCGGCGGGCGGGATCGAGCGGGTGGATATCGAAGGCGGCGAAGTAGCCGGGACCGAGTTCATCCCGTTGAACACCCGCATCCGCGAAATCGAACAAGGGCCGGACGGGGCGATCTGGGTGCTCACCAACACCAAGGAGCCCGGCCCCGGCGCATTGTGGCGGCTGGAGCCTTTGAGCGTGAAACCCGAAAGCGCTGACGGCACCCGTAGCGGCTCTGGCACGGCTCAGCCCGGACAGTAGCCCAGTTAAGTCGGCGAGGGCGCACAATCGGGCACCGTCGGCACGATCAACCCTCAATCTGACGGAGCAGACCAATGAACCTGAAGCCCCTCGACCAGCAGACCATCGTCATCACCGGCGGCTCTTCAGGGATCGGCCTCGCCACCGCCCGCATGGCGGCGAAGCGCGGTGCGAACGTCGTGATCATCGCCCGGAGCGAAGAGGGCCTCGATCAGGCAGCCGAGCAGATCCGCAGCGAAGGCGGCAAGTGCGATACGATCAGCGCCGATGTCGGCAACCGTGACGACGTAAAAGCTGCAGTGCGGACCGTGATCGAACGCCACGGCGGCTTCGATACCTGGGTCAGCAATGCCGGGGTTGGCGTTTACGCCAAACTCGAGGAACTGTCCGATGAAGACCATCGCCAGCTGTTCGACACCAATTACTGGGGCGTGGTTCACTGCGCGACCGAGGCCTTGCCGCATCTGAAGCAACGCGGTGGTGCGCTGATTACCACCGGCTCGATCTCGTCGCAGATGCCCGCGCCGGTGCTGTCGTCCTACACGGCAAGCAAGTTTGCGGTGAAGGGCTACATCGATTCCCTGCGGCTCGAACTCATTCACGAGAAGGCGCCAGTCTCGGTGACGCTCATTCAGCCTTCGGGGATCAACACCCCGTTTGGCGAACATGCGCTCAATGAAATGGACGGCCGTTCGAAGGTGCCGCCACCTGTATATTCGCCCGACATCGTTGCCAAGGCGATCTGCCGCGCGGCCGAACATCCGACCCGCGACATGATCATCGGCGGAGCAGGCCGGGCGATGACGCTGTTTGCCACGTTGTTTCCCAACCTGTCCGACCAGGTCTTCGCGGCTGCCTTTTTCAAGACCGCGCTCGACAAGGATCGACCCAAGCGCCCGCAGGACGGTGGGTTCGATACAGGTGGCGGGCGCGGCGAGGTTTACGGCGAACAGTCGATGCGCCAGACGAGCCTCTATACGACCGTAAGGAGCAATCCGCTTACTGCACTTGCGGGCGTTGCGCTGGCCGCAGGCGCGGCCGGGCTGGCGCTCAAGCGGCGCTGATCCGGCTGGCGCGGGGCAGTGAAGCCGGCCATTCCCTATTGCGGCCCGGCGCCGCCGCCGGAGGGTATCTGGGCGGCCTGGAACCTTGATCCTATGGTGCTGGTTGCCCTGGCCCTGTCCGGCTGGGCGCTTCGGCGGCAAGGCGCGGGCGTGCAGCTTGCGCTCGGCCTGCTGGCACTGGCCTATGTCTCGCCCCTGTGTGCACTGAGCGCGGGACTGTTGTCGGCGCGAACGGTGCATCATCTGGTGATCGTGTTCGGTGCTGCGCCGCTACTGGCGGGAGCGTTGAAGATCGGGCGGGTGCCGCTGGTGCCTGCGCTCCTATGCCATCTCGGCGTGTTCTGGCTGTGGCACCTGCCCGCCGCCTATGAACTCGCCCTGTCGAACGATGCCGCCTATTGGGCCGGTCAGATCGCGCTGCTCGCTTCCGCTGTTCTGCTGTGGCGAGCGCTGGGGCAGGACGATCAATCGCCGACGACCGTGTTCTTCGTGATCGCGGCGATGGTTATGCAGATGGGGATGCTGGGCGCGGTGCTGACTTTCGCGCCGGGCGCGCTCTATGCCCCGCATTACCTGACCACCGCGCGTTACGGGATCGGCGTGCTGGCCGATCAGCAGATGGCCGGTCTGTTGATGTGGGTCGGCAGCCTGCCCTTGACGGTTGCAGCGGCATGGCCCCCGCTCGCGCGGGTGGCGCGGCAGGCGCGCATCGAGCTTGCGGGCTAGGCGATGCTGTGGCTGAAATTCGTCCACATTACCGGGATCGCCATCTGGATCGCCGGGTTGCTCTATCTTGCCGCGCTGCTGGCGGGACACGCGGCGGTGCGCGACGCGCAGGATTTCGCCCGCGTCCGCATGGCGAGCCGCTTTGCCTATATGGGCGTGGTCTCGCCGGCCGCCTTTGTCGCGATCGCAGCGGGGACCGCGCTGTTGTTCGTCAGCGATGCACTGCACCCGTGGATGTTCGCCAAACTGGCTGCGGTGACCGTGCTGGTGATCGTGCATGTGCAATATGCCTATGTCCTCACCCACCTCGCCAACGAGGGCGCGCAGGCGCCGACACTGCGGATCAGGATCATGGTCGCCGCGATCATCGCTGCGGCGGCGGCGGTGCTTTATCTGGTGCTGGCGAAACCGGTGCTGGTTGCCGACGCGCTGCCGCGCTGGCTGCGCCAGCCGGGCGTCATGTCAGGCGCGGAAGCTCCGGCTGCGGCTCTTCCTCCGATCCATCATCGACAATGATCCCGACGCCATGTTCGAACACCAGCCGACCGCCCTGCCAGCCTGCGATCCCGACCAGCACGAGGCCCCCTGCCGACAGCAGCAGCCCCCACGGCAGGATCACGGTCTCGTCATGAAGCAGCCGCCAGCCCCAGTTCGCCCCGATCACCGCAAGCAGCGACATGGCAGCGACCGCGTGGCTCCAGCTGGCGGGATTCCGCCGAATGCCGGGGCCAGCCAACAGTTCGACCGTACCGGCCAGCGCCGCAAGCATCCCCATGAAAAACCCCCAGCCGCTGGTCCAGAGGCCAACCCGTGCAAAGAAGGGATCGGCCAGCAGCAACCAGAAGATGTCCGCGCCCAGCGTGGCGACGATCAGCGCGATGGGAAAGGTCACGAGCATGGCGTGAACCGGATGCCCGGCCAGTGCGATGCGCGAGGAGACGCCGAGGTTCTGGGCTTCATCGAGAAGGGCCATGCACGTGTTACCCCGCACAGGCCCACATGTTGCATTCCTGCGGTGCGCTCTGCCGCGATGTTCCCCCCGCTTGTCGCCCTTGCCGCCTGTTCGGGCGAGCTTTCGGCGCTCGATCCCGCAGGCCCTGCAGCTGCGCAGGTCGAAACCCTGTGGCAGATCATGCTGTGGAGCGCGGCGGTTATCCTCGGCGGCGTGGTGGGCACCGCGATCTACGCGGTCGCCACAAGTGGCCGGACGCGCAACTTCTCCACCCGCCGGGTGCTGGTGGGCTGGGGGCTGGTGTTTCCGGGCGTTGTTCTCACCGCGCTGATGGGCTTTGCCTTCCTGCGCGGCGAGCGACTGCTGGCTCGGAGCGAGGATGACGAGAGCGCCCTTATCCATGTTCATGCCGAGCAATGGCGCTGGCGCTTCGCCTATCCGGGCGGCGCCCAGTCAACCGGCGTGCTGCATGTCCCGGCGGGCCGCGAATTCACCGTCGCGGTCACCAGCGGGGACGTTATTCACTCCTTCTGGGTGCCGCGGCTGGGCGGCAAGATGGACGCGGTGCCGGGCAAGACCAACCGCCTGCGCCTGCGCGCGGACAGGCCGGGGGTCTATTACGGACAGTGCTCGGAATATTGCGGGCCGGGCCATGCCCATATGCAGTTTCAGGTCCGCGCCCATGCGCCCGCCGACTACCCTGCCGCGCTCGCCGTTATTGCCGATGATCCTGCCACAGGACCGCTACCGGTTCTGGAGCAGCGCCCCGCGCCTGCGAATGGTGTAATCGCAGACTGGGCGAACACTGTACGCGAAGCGGTGGGCCTCGAATGACGGACACGCCGCAGCACAACCGCGCGCTCGAACTGCATCATGAGTTGCAGCCTCTCTATTCTCCCCCGACGGGCAGGTGGGGCTTTCTGGCAGCGACCAATCACACGGTGGTCGGCACCCGCTTCATGCTGACCGCGATTGCCTTCTTCCTGGTGGGCGGCGTGCTCGCCATGCTGATCCGGGCGCAACTCGCCGGGCCCGACACGCAGTTTCTGGATGCCGAGGTCTATGCGCAGGTCTTCACCATGCACGGCACGGTGATGATGTTCCTGTTCGCGATCCCGCTGATCGAAGGCTTCGCGCTCTATATGCTGCCAAAGCTGCTGGGCGCGCGCGATCTTGCCTTCCCGCGGCTAAGCGCCTTCGGATACTGGTGTTACCTGTTTGGCGGGATGATCCTGCTGGGCGCGCTGGTGGCGGGTGTCGCGCCCGATAGCGGCTGGTTCATGTACACGCCGCTGTCCTCCAAGCCGTATTCCCCCGGCATCAATGCCGACATCTGGCTGGTGGGGATTACCGTCGTCGAGGTGTCGGCGGTGTGCGCCGCAGTCGAGATCATGGTGTCCGTGCTCAAGGTCCGCGCGCCCGGCATGGGGCTGATGCGGATGCCGCTGCTGGCGTGGTATCTGTGGGTGACAGCAGCAATGATGCTGGCGGGGTTTCCGCCGCTGATCCTGGGTTCCATCCTGCTGGAGATGGAGCGCGCCTTCGGCCTGCCGTTCTTCGACCCCGCGCGCGGCGGCGACCCCTTGCTGTGGCAGCACCTGTTCTGGCTGTTCGGCCACCCGGAGGTCTACATCATCTTCCTGCCCGCCGCCGGGATAGTCTCGACCATCCTGCCAGTGTTCTGCGGGCGGCCGATGGCGGGCTACACATGGATCGTCGCCGCGCTGATCGCGCAAGCACTGCTCAGCTTCGGCCTGTGGGCGCATCACATGTTCACCACCGGCATCCCGCATCTCAGCCTCGCGGTGTTCTCGGCGGCAAGCCTGCTGGTGGTGATCCCCACCGCCGTGCAGGTCTTCGCCTGGCTCACGACGCTGCTGAAGGGCCGTCCGGTCATGAGCCTGCCGATGCTGTGGCTGTTCGGGTTCCTGTTCGTGTTCGTCAGCGGCGGGCTGACGGGCGTGATGGTCGCCGTCGTACCGTTCGACTGGCAGGTGCACGATACGCATTTCGTGGTCGCGCATCTGCATTACGTGCTGGTCGGCGGGTTCGTGTTCCCGGTGATCGCGGGGCTGTACTACTGGACGCCGCAATTCACCGGACGGCGTTCCGACCAAGGTCTGGGCAAGCTCGCGTTCTGGACGGTGTTTGCCGGGTTCAACCTGACCTTCTTCGTGATGCACTGGACCGGCCTGTTCGGGATGCCGCGCCGTGTATACACCTACGCGGCGGGGCTGGGGTGGGAGTTGCCCAACCTCGTCTCCTCGATCGGCAGCTTCGTTCTCGCGATCGGCTTTGCGCTGATCCTGATGGACATGATGGTGCAATGGCGGTTCGCCCCCCATGTGCAGCGCAACCCCTGGAAGGCGGGGACGCTCGAGTGGGCGATGGCGACGCCGGTAACGGCTTACAATTTTGCCAGCTTGCCGGAAGTAAGAGGGCGCGATCCGCTGGCGGCCGACCCCGATCTGCCCGCGCACCTCGCCGCCGGGCAGGGTTACCTTGCCGAACCGACAGCGCCCGGGCGTCGCGAGACGCTGGCGGCGGCTGCGCTGACCGGTGAGCCCGAGCACATCATTATCCTTCCCGCGCCAAGCCTGGTGCCGCTGGTCGCCGCACTCGCGCTGGTCGGGGCGGCGTCGTGTTTCCTGTTTGGCTTCTATTCGGGGACGGTGGCGGGTGCCCTGGCATTGCTTGCTGCCGTGTTGCGGTGGCTGTGGCTGACAGGGGTGCGCGATGATCCGGCGCCGCTCGACGTCGGCATCGGGCAGCGGCTGCTGCCGCACCATGCCGCCGACCGGGGACCGGGATGGTGGGGCATGGTCTTCACGCTGGTCTTCGATGCGATGCTGCTGGCCTCGCTATTGTTCGGCTATGTCTACCTGCTGGCGGTCGCGCCGGTTCGGCCGCCTGTGCTGGTCGCTCCTGATCTTGCCGTGGCAGGACTGATCCTTGCGGGGCTGGCGGCATCGGCGGGGGCAGAAGTGGTAGTGCACGCCAACCGTGCGGAGCGCGGGCGGCTGTGTCTGGGCGCCTTGATCGTCACCGCGTGTGGGGGCGCGGCAGCAACAGCGGGGTTCGCGCTGATTGCTCTCTGGCTTGCACCGCCGCCCGGCAGCCATGCCTATGCTGCCTGCGTGCTGGCGCTGTCCCTGTTCGGCGCGCTCCATGCCGCGCTCGTTGCCATCGGCGCGCTGTTCGTCGCCGCGCAAGGCCGGGCGGGGTTTATCTCACGCGAAAGGGCGAGCGGCCTGACGATCCTGCGACTGTGGTGCCGGTTTGCCGACGCGGCGGGAGCGATCGTCCTCATCGCGATCTACTTGCCGCCGTGGCTGGGATCGGCCTGAGCCGGCCATAGCGACACCGATCCGGAGGGCATGATACCATTGTCGGCAGCGAGTCGAAAAAGGCGCCATGCTTCGCCGTTCTCCGGCGAGGATTCAGGTGGAGCGGCGGAACATTCCGGCTTGCGGATGCCTAAGGCTTGCCATGCAAAGCGGTGCGCCCGGAGACGACCTGCGCCAAGCTGCCAAAGCGTCCTCGCTTCGCAGCCGTCTGCTGCTGGTGATCGCGGCAGCAGCCTTGTTCTGGCTGTTGCGCGAGGCCTATCCTGTCCTGATGCCGGCCGTGACGGCGCTGCTGCTGGCCCTCGGCGTATGGCCGCTGGTTGCCGCGATCCGCGACCGGGTGCCGCGACCGATGCGCTGGCTCGGGCCCATGGCGGGATCTCTCCTTGTCCTTGCGATCCTCATCGCCTTCTTCGCCGGAGTGGGGTTCGCCGCGCGCAGCGTTTACCGTCTGGCCCGTGACATCGGCCCGCAACTCGGCGCACGGCTCGAGAACCTGCCGCTTGCCTTGCCCGGCCCTCTCGGTTCCGGCGCCGGCGGCGCGAGGGAGGAGGGACTGGCGATCGGCAGCCAACTGGCTTCGAGCGCCTTGACGCTTCTCAACCTTACAGCGAGCGCCCTCGGCGGCATCGTCCTCATCCTTTTCCTGATGCTGCTGATGCTGACGGAGGCGCCCAGCTTCCATGCGAAACTCCGCTCGATCTCGGACCGGCGGCGCGATGCGCAGGTGTGGCGCGATATCGGACGTTCGGTGGGCGCCAAGTTCCGCGCCTACTTCATCACCCGCCTGCTGCTGGGCGTGCTGAGCGGGCTTCTCTACGCCGGGTTCCTGATGGTGTCCGGGGTGGATTACGTCCTGCTCTGGGGCCTGCTCACGGTCCTCCTGAGCTTCATCCCAACGGTGGGTTCGCTCATCTCCGGAACCCTGCCGACAATCTATGTTTTCGTCACCCGCGACCCCGCCACCGCGCTGATGGTCGGCGCCGGGTTGCTGGTGATCGAACAGGTGATCGGCAACTTCGTCGATCCCAGGATCATGGGGCGCAGGCTCGCCATCTCGCCGCTGGCGGTGCTGCTGGCACTGGTCTTCTGGACGCTCCTCTGGGGTGTTGCCGGAGCGCTGCTCGCAGTGCCACTTACCGTTCTGGTCACCGCCGTGATGATCCATTTCGAGCGCTTCAGGCCCGTCGCACTGCTCCTGACCGATTACGAGGACCTCGAGGAGCTCGAGAGGTTCGGGGACACCGCCTGATCGTCCCGCAGCCTGCGGATTCGGCCGCGATCCTGCAGATCGGACGGGAGCCGGCGCCGCGAGGCGTCACAAACGGCCCGTCGGCTCCATATCGTCCCCTCCTCCAGCCCGGACAGCTGGCAGGGCAGCTCGGCTGACCCCGGGCGAAGTTTACAAAGTTGACAGTGTAAACTTCGCATTCCTACAGCAATTTTCGTGCAAGTTCAGTGGAATACAGGCCAAAACCGAAGTTGACACTGTGTTTTTCGTTTTATCCGCCAAAGGCGCGTTTGCGGATGGGGCGGACGATGCGAAAGAACCGTCCTGCCCCATAGCGCGGCCCCCGACAGTAGGAAAACTCGCAAGGGCCGCACTGCCAGGCCTGCGACAGGTGGCGCGCGGGTCGTGCCGCAGGCCGGACCGGCCCCTATCGCGCGGCGGCGGCAGCGGCCTGCGCGGGCTTCATGAAGCCGAGATCGGGCGAGGCGAAGCGGCCGATGTTCGGCGCGACCGACGGCAATTCGGACGGCGCGACGCCGAACCACAGGCCGAGGGTGGAGGAAAGCTCGTCGACCGACGTGGTCGGCAGCAGGCGCCCCTGTCCGACCTGATCGGGGCTGGTGACCGAGATCTGCGGCGCCCGCCCGTAGAACCGCCCGCCGCGCACGCTGCCCCCGACGATGAAGTGGTGCGCGCCCCAGCCGTGGTCGGACCCGTCGCCGTTCGAGGACAGGGTGCGCCCGAAATCGGAGGCGGTGAAGGTTGTGACGTTGTCCGCCACCCCCAGCTCCACCGTCGCCCGGTAGAAGGCGTCGATCGCGGCATCGACCTGCCCGAGCAGGGCGTCATGCGTGCCGATCAGCCCGTCATGGTTGTCGAAGCCGCCAAGCGAGACGAGAAAGACCTGCCGGGTCACGCCCAGCTGTCCGCGCGCCGCGATCAGCCGGGCGACCACGCGCATCTGGTCGGCAAGGCGGTTGCCGGCGGGAAAGGCGGTGTTCAGCGCGGCGCCCTGCAGCGCGTTGTTGACGAAGCCGCCGAACTGGATCGAGCGGTCGTTGAAGCGCGCGTAATCGGCGGCCATGACATTGCCCGAACCGCTCCGCAGCAAGGTCGAGAGTGCCTGCGAGGCGGCGGCGGAATTGAACAGCCGCCCGGTCTGGAGCGGGTTGTAGAGCGTCGCCCCTGCCGGGGAGACCTGGTAGGGCACCGCCGTCCGCCCGCTCAGGAACACCGCGTTGCCCGTGGCATTGATCGCGGTGAACATCGCATTGGTGTTCGAGCTGAGCGCAAGGTCGCCCATGCGCCCGCCCCAGCCGGTGGTCGAGCCTTCGGGCTGCGAGCTTTGCCAGGTCGATTGCTGGTCGTTGTGCGAGAACAGCTTGGCCGGGCGCGGCACGCTGCCATTGTCGTATTGCGCGCGGGTCAGCGGCGCGAGGAGCGGGCCGACATTGAGCAGCGGTGCCATCGCGCCGGCATCGAACAGGGCTTTCAGCCGCGGCATGGTGGGGGCGAGCGCGAAGGTGATGTCGTCGGTCAGCCGCTGGTCGGAAGGGGTGGCGAGCACGGTGTTCGCCAGCGCGCTGCGGGCAAGCGCGATGCCCGAGGCGTCCTCCGATCCGGCGGTGCCGCGGATCGCGGCATAGCGGGCGTAATTGGCCGCATCGAAGGGGATCAGCGTGTTGCCGTGGTCGTTCCCGCCATAGAGGAACACGCAGACGAGGGCCTTGTAGCCGCCCGCATTGCTGAAGGCCGCCGCCTCGGCGAGACCTGCGAGGTCGAGCGCATAGGAGGCCGCGCCGCCCATCATCGCCAGCTGCCCGCTGCGCTTCAGGAACGCCCGCCGCTCGATCTCCATGCTCTTGCCGATGAACATATCCGCGCCCCTCAGCCCACTATTTCTGGATCAGGTAATCGGTCGATGCGAGGATCAGGGCGACCCCGATCTGCACCCGCCGCAGCCGCTCGGCATTGGTCGAGGTGGCGGTCAGGGGGACGTCCTCCATCGCCGTGCGGATCGTGTCGCGCACCCCGCTGCTCAGCTGCCGGCCGGTCAGCAGCAGATCGAGCCGGTCGAGCAGCGCGCCAGCATCCTGTGCGATCCCGACCTCGGCGGCGAAATCGAGCGCCAGGTCGGCGACCGGCGCGCGCCCTCCGGTGAGCGCGCGCTCGATGAAATTGACATAGCCCGCCACCGAGGTCTCGTTCACCAGCTGGAACTCGGGCGCCAGCAGGCCGCGGTTGGCGATTTCGGTGTTGGTGGGGAAATAGCCCGGGCGGAAGAAGTTGAAGACGGAAGGGCTGCGCAGCGGGCTCTGCCCCAGCGCGGTGGCGGCATCGCTGAGGTCGCCGATCTGCCAGTTGCCGCTGTTCGAGCGTGCGCCGAAGGTGCGCGCGAACTGCACGAAGCGCAGGACCGGTTCGCGCAGCTTGCCGAAATTGGGGTTGGTGACGCCCGCCGGATCGAGCGCCTCGTTATCGGTCAGGATCGCCTTGAACACCGCTGCCAAGTCGCCGCGCCGTCCCTGTCCGTTGTTGGCAAAGACCGCCGCGACGCGTCCGACATAGGCGGGCGAGGGGTTGCTCGTCACCAGCCGCTGGATCATCTGGCGGGCGAAGAAGGGGCCCACGTTGGGGTGGTTGAACAGGTGGTCGAGCGCGAGCCGGAGGGATTCGGCCGCCCCCGTCCCGGCCGGGATGGTGAGGCCGAGGAAGGTCTTGGCCTCGGTCGAATGGAACCCGGTGGCGCGCGCCGGAACCCAGCGCGCGGGATCGGCCGTCATTGGGCGGCGCGCGTATTCGGGATCGGGGATCTGCCGCGTCCCGCCGACCTCGGTAGTGAAGGCGAGTCCGGCGAGGTCGAAGTCGTAGCCGGTGAACACCCGCGCGAGCCCCGTCACGTCGGCGCTGCCGTAGGTCTCGACCGGATTGCCGTTCGAGAGGCGGTTGGTGCCGTCGGGGTTCAGCTCGAACAGCCCGATGGTGAATAGCTGCATCACCTCGCGCGCGTAGTTCTCGTCCGGCACGCGCCCGGTGCGGGCATCGGCCGCGCGGTTGCCGCGGGTGTTGAGAAACACGCCCATCGCCGGGTTGAGGGTTATGTCCTGCAGCAGGTCCCGGAAATTGCCGAAGGCGTGGCGGTTGAGGATGTCCCAGTATTCCCCGATGGCAGGTCCGCGCCAGGTGAGGTTGATGCCCGAGATCGAGACGACGAAGAATTCCGACAGCGCGAAGGCGATCCGCTTGCGGACCGGATTGCCGCCCGAAAGCAGCTGCGACCAGATCATGTAGTCGCCGATCACCGCCGAATTGTAGAAGCGGCTGGCATCGACGCGGTCGTAGCCCCGGTCGGCGAAGAAGGTGCGGGCGCTCTGGCTGTTGGCTATGGCGAACTGGCGGTCGAGCCAGGGGCCGTAGCCTTCGCTGCGCACCTCGGCGATCGTGCCGGTCGAGACCGAAAGCGAGGCCTGGAGCAGGAACCGCGCGGCTTCCGCATCGGTCTGGGGCTTGCGCACCGTGGCCACCGGCGGCGGACCTCCGCCCGTGCTGCCCCCGCCGCTGCTGCCGCCGCCCCCTCCGCAGGCCGCGACCGCCATCGCCAGCGTGCTGACGGTGGCTGCCCGGGCGGCAATAGGCTCCAAAGCCGGCGGCGGTACGGCCTCTGCGGGCCGGCCCTCATCCTTGTCATCACCCGGAAGATACATGCGAGCGCCCCCTCGATGTCTTATACGCACAAGGGCTAGAGAACCCTTCGTCAATCTCGAGTTAAATCCGCATCCGGGATCAGCGCCGGCACCGCTGGGCATCGCCCGCGCTGGTGCGGATCGCGAAAGTTGCCTTGCGGCGCGTGGCGGTGAGGAAGGGTTGCCAGCTGCTCTTGCCCGCGCCCGCCGCCGCCGCGCCCGCGACCTTGCCCGCAGAATCGACGAGGACGATCCGGTCCTGCCCGATCGCAAGCGCCGCGATCCCGGGGGGCTCGCAGCGGACCGGCTGCCGGGCAAGGGCCGGATCGAGCGGGCGCAGCAGGGCGAGCCGCTCGCGATAGGCGGCCTCTGCGCAGGCGCGGTGATCCGCGGCGAAGGCGCAGCGGCTGCGGCGCAGGAACCACTGCTCCTGCGCCTCGATCCAGCGCGAGGCGGCAGGTGGGCCCGCCTCGGCCAGCAGGGCGGCGACCTCGCTGTCGAGCGCCCGCAGGGCCGGATCGGCGCACACCAGCTGATCGGTCGCGAAGACGGGCGCGCGGCAATCGGCGGTGTGCTGTTCGGCCGGAGGAGGCACGGGCGGTGCCTGCGCGATGGCCGGGGCGGGGCCCGGCAGGGCGAGGCTCGCCGCCGCCATCACGCCTGCCGCCCGACGCATCCTCAGGCGCTCGCCGGCCGCAGTGCGGGCACGTCCCCGGCGCGGCTCCAGAAGGGCTGCACCACATGGCCGCGCTGCACCGCCTTGTAGGCGAGGTAGGCCCCGGCGCTCGTCGCGATGATGCAGGGAACGAGGCTCGCTTCGAGCCCGAAGCCGCCGCCGGTCATCAGATCGGGGCCGGTGAACACCGTCCTGAACAGGCCGGGTTGCGCGATGCTGCCGGATACCACCCCGCCGAACACCGCCGACTGGGTGTAGTTCCAGGCGATGTGGAAGCCGATGCCCAGCCACAGCCGGCGGGTGAGCATATAGGCCGCGGCCAGCAGCAGCCCGGCCTCGATGCTGATGAAGATCGCGCCGGTCAGCGTCGCGTCCGGGTTCATCAGGTGCACGAAGCCGAACACCACCGAGGAGACCACCACCGAAATCCAGCTGCCGAGCCATTCCTCGACGATCCGGTAGAGCGCGCCGCGGAACAGCAGTTCCTCGAGAAAGCCCGCGCTGCACGCCTGGTAGAGGGCGGGGATCATCACCACCACCGGGTTCATGCCCTCGATCCGCCCGTATCCGAGCACGATCAGCACCAGCACGCCGAGAGTGTAAAGCCCGGCCCCCACCACCATACCGATCCCCAGTTCCTTGAGGCCCGGGCTCAGGGCCAGATCGCTGACCTCGCGGCGTTCGATGAACCGGCCGAAGCCGACATAGATCCACATCGCGAGCGCGACCATGCCGGCCACGGCGAAGGCCGCTGCCAAATGGACGCCCTTGGTCAGATCGAGGAAGGCATTGCTGAAGCCCAGGCAGTAGAACAGCGGATAGCCGAGCAGGAACAGCCTGATCGGCGGGAATTGCAGGATTCGCAGCCACAGCGGCGCCGGTTCGGCGTGGTCGGTCATGACATGATCCCCCTTGTCATTGGTCGATGATTGCCCGGTGTGCCCCTCACCAGATCCGCACGCGTTTTTCGGGTGGCAGGTAGAGCCTGTCGCCCGGCTTGATCCCGAAGGCCTCGTACCAGGCATCGACATTGCGCACGACGCCGTTGACCCGGAACTCGCCGGGCGAGTGGACGTCCGAGACCACGCGGCGGCGGGTCTCGGCCTCGACCATGACATTGCGCCACAGCCTGCCCCACGACAGGAAGAAGCGCTGGTCGCCGGTAAGGCCCCCGATCACCGGTGCCTTGCCCCCCATCCTCTCCGCGACGTAACGGCGATAGGCCGCATGGGCGACGGCGAGCCCGCCGAGATCGCCGATGTTCTCGCCGAGGTTCTGGCGCCCGTTGAGCTTCAGCCCGGGCAGGGGTTCGTAGCCGTCATACTGCTCGATCAGCCCGGCGGTGCGCTTCTCGAACTCGGCGCGGCTGGCATCGGTCCACCAGTTGCGCAGCCGGCCGTCACCGTCCTGCCGGCTGCCCTGATCGTCGAAGGCATGGCCGATCTCGTGCCCGATCACCGCGGCGATCGCGCCGAAATTGACAGCCGGATCGGCCTTCGGATCGAAGAAGGGCGGCTGGAGGATGCCTGCCGGAAAGCTGATCGTGTTGCTCGAGGGCGAATAGCCGGCGTTGATCTCCTGCGGCGCATAGGGGAACTCCCATGGACGCGCGCCTTCCTCGAGCTTCTTGAGGCTGTCGTCATGCGACCAGCGCTGGAGGCGTGACAGGTTGCCGACGAGGTCGTCGGGCGCGATCAGCACCCCGGACCTGTCATGCCAGCGGGTCGGAAAGCCGACCTGCGTGGTGATCCGTTCCAGCTTGCGCAGCGCCTCGGCACGGGTCGGCGCATCCATCCAGTCGAGCTTCGCGATCCGCTCGGCATAGGTGTTGCGAAGGTAGCCGACCATGTCCTCGACCATCGCCCGGTCGGCGGCGCCGAAATGCCGGGCGACATAGAGCTGCCCGATTTCCTCGCCCAGCGCCGCGTTGACGGCAGCGATACTCTCGAACGCGGCCGGCCGGCGCGCGGGCGTGCCCTGGAGCTGCTTGCCGTGGAAGGCGAAGTGGGCTTCGACCCACGGCGCGGACAGCGACTTCGCCCAGTAATCGAGCGTCTTGAACATCAGGAAGGACTGCCAGTCCTCGACGGGCGTTGCGGCGAAGAGCTGCGCGACATCGCGGATGGCGGTGTCGGTGAGCACCTTGATGCGCGGCTGACCGGCGATGCCCTGCTCGGCCAGGAAAGCGTCCCAGGCAAACCCCGGCGCGAAGGCCTTGAGCTGGTCGGGTGACATGACGCTGTTCATCCGCACCACGTCGCGGGTCTGGGCAAGCGACCACTGGCGCTGGGCGATTGCCGTTTCCAGCGCCATCACCCGCTCGGCCCGGGCATCGGGACGGTCGATCCCGGCGCGGCGGAAGCTGTCGGCGATGTAGGCGAGCAGCGCCTTGCGGTGCCCGGCATAGGGCTCCTGTTCGGCGAGGTAATAGTCGCGCGAAGGCATTGTCAGGCCGGCGACGCCGACCGCCGCGACGTAACGGCCGGGGTTGTCGACATCGGACAGAACGCCGCCGGCGACGATCCCGTCCATCCAGGGATAGGCCATGATCCGGGCAAGGTCGGCCCGGTCGGTGGTGCTGCCGATGATCGCCAGCGTGCTGGCAATCGGGGTCAGGCCCAGCGCGTTGCGGCGCTCCATGTCGGCGTGCGATCGGTGGAAGTCGCCGATCATCTGCCCGGGGCTGCCCGGTGCGCCGCCCGCCTCGCGCGAGGCCGCGATGATGGCGGCGACGCGCTGCTCGGTGGCGAGATAGACCTCGACCGAGGCATCGATGAAGGGCACGCCTTCCGGCGGCTTTGCGGTCTTCAGCCAGCCTTCGTTGACGTGGCGGTAGAAATCGTCGCCCGGGCGGATCGTCGCCGACAGGGACGCCGCATCGAGGCTCCGCACCTCGCCTTGCGGCGCGGTTGCCGACTGCGCGACGAGCGCCGAGCCGGGCAGGGCCAGCAGCGCGATGGTGCTGGCGCAAACAAGCAAGCTCCGCATCATCCCTCTCCTTTGCGGATGGCGCGCGCGAAGCGGCGGCCGGAGCGCGGGAGGCTGCGGCTGACCGGGTTTGCCTCGGCCCCGGTCAGCCGCCTCGTGCCTCACGCCTTGCGCCAGACTTCGAGCCCCGTTTGGACGAAGGGCGGCGTCAGTCCCGGCAGGTGCGGGGCGAGACGCTCTCGATCGAGTAGATCGTGCCGCCGCTCGAGTTCGTGACGATGCACTGGCGCGATGCCTCGCGCCAGAAGGTCATGTAGCGCGTGTCGCCGGCGATCTTGTTGTCGCGCATCACGAAGCCGCGGCTCTGCAGCTGGCTGACGGCATATTTGCGGTCCTGCCCCTGCAGGTCGTTGAATTCGGCATAGCCGCTGTAGCCGCCGCCGTAGTTGTAGCCGCCGCGGTAGCTCGTCTGGTTCGAGCGTTCGCGCACGCCGCTGTCATAGCCCGACGAATAGGAATCCGAGCGGTTGTAGTTGTGATAGGCCTGCCCGTAGAGCCCGTCGCGATGGCCGCGCTCGAACTCGGACATCCCGCGCTCGTCGTAATCCGTGTCGCCGCGGTGGTGCGACTTGCTGGCGAGTGCCGCGATCCCGAGCAGCGCCGCCGCGCCGACCGCGATCGCCGCGGTCTTGTCGCCGCTGCCGCCCTTCTGGTTGCAGTCGGCATTGGTGGTCTGGTCGATCGACTGGAAATTGCCGTCGTAGGTGACGACCTTGATGCATTCCTTGGTGTTGCCGTTCCACCAGTAGTTGATCTTGCTGTCGTGATCGGCGTGGCCCGAGATCAGGTGGAAGCCGCGATATTCGAGCTGGTCATTGCCGCTCGAGCCGCGCGCGCCGACCAGATCGCGCACCGACGGCGGCGTCTTGGCGACCGCCGCGACCGGGGCGGCAACCATCGCCGCCGTGGCCAGAAGCCCGAACATTCTGCCTGCAAGTTTCATAAGTCGATCCCCCTCGTTCATGCCTTCGTTCCCGATCAGGAAGGTGACACATTCCCCTGCCCGGGGCATTGGACAAATCGGGCCACATGATGGGCGTTTTGCGCCATGCTGCGGCCTTCAGCCCATGGACCCGCGGGTCTCGAGCCCGTCGTCGCGCCAGCCCGCGCGGACGGTTTCGCTGCGCACCAGCCAGATGCCGTAAAGGAACAGCGGGCCGGTCAGCACCAGGCCGAGGGTCAGTTGCTGGAGCACCGGCGCGGGTTCGGGCGCGGGGCCGGTCGCGCCGCTGCCGACCAGGAACACGGTGAAGTCCCACAAGGCGTGGATCACCATGATCGGGATGATCGAGCGTGTGCGGATGCGGATCGCGAGATAGGCGGCGCCGCTCATGAAGGCGTTGAGCGCCTGCACCCCGGCCTCGGCCAGCTCGCCGGTCAGCACGGCGTTGAAGACATGGACCGAACCGAAAGCGGCCGAGACCAGCAGGAAGGCGGGCCAGAACGCGAATGCCTTGCGCGCGCCGCCCCACAGCACGCCGCGGAACGCCAGCTCCTCGCTGAAGCCGACCATCGCCGTGTTGATCAGCACCATCGTCACCGCGCCCGCCTCGAGCCTGCCGGTGGTCAGGCCCACCGCCGCGAGGCCTGCGAGATAGAGCGCCGGGAGCCACAGCAGCTTCCACCAGCCCGGTGGGAAGGGCGCGAGAAAGCCCATGTCGCGCCAGCCCGCGAGCCGCACCGCCACCAGCAGGAACGCCGCCGCCCCGGCCACGCCCCAGGCGAGGTTCTTCGTGATCAGCTCCTGCAAGGTGGTCGTCCCGTCGAGCAGCAGCGTGGGCACGACCATGGTGATCGCCGCCCAGACTGCGACGATGCCTGCGGCAAGCGCAAACCGCGCTGCAGGCGGCATCATGGCGCCTTCTCCGCAGCAGAGATGAAGCCGAGCACCATCCCCGCCAGAAGGACCAGCACGAAGGCGGCGAAAATCCCGCCCAGGGCGTTGGCCAGCGCCACGCCGTAGCCGCAGCCGAGCTTCGTGCGGAACCACAGGACCTGCTGCGACAGGTACCAGACGAGGCCGCCCCAGAAGATCGCATGGGCGACGAGCCCCGCGTTCGCATCGCCCACCTGCCACAGCATCGTCGCCATCCCGATCATCAGGGCGATGGGCGCGGTCACGAAGCACTGGCTGTAGAACACCGGGCGCAGGGTCTCGCGGTCCAGCGCGATGCCGAGTTTTGCCATCAGGCGCAGCGACAGGACCAGCGGCAACAGGCTGAATATGAACACCCGGAAGATCAGTAGGTTCTGGGGATCGTGCAGGAAATGCGGGAGAACCGACAGGTCCGACGTGCGCAGGGCCAGCTCGACCAGATGGTTGAGCCCCAGGCACATCATAAGGAACAGCGGCGGGCTCAGCGTGTCGTTGTACTGGTCCGACTGCACGTCGCCGAGTTCGGTATCGGCATAGTCCATCATCCGCTGCGGATGGCGGAAGGTGAGGTAGAGGGTGCGCGGGAAGAACACCAGCATCACCATCACTTCGTAAAGCAGCTCCTCGAGCGACTTCAGAAGCTTCATGAAATCCATCGGCCGATCCCCCGAGCCGGTGCCGCGTCAGGCGAGAGGCGTCAGCCGCCGGTCACGAAAGCGTCCGGGATCTCGTAGGTTTCCTTGCCGAGCTTCGCCACCGTGATGTCGCCCTTCTTTTGCGAACTGATCGCCATCGCCGCGGTGCCGTCGGCCTGGGCGGTGCTGAAGGAGAGGAAGCTGCCGTCGGGGTTGAAGAAGATCGCGCGCTTGGTCCCGTCGCCCAGCGTGACTTCGACCGTGATGCCCTCGGACGTGCGGATCACGCCGGCATCGCACATGCCGGCCGCCGCGCCCTTGTATCCTGCGCAGGGGACCTGCGCGGTGGCGTTGTAATCGGTCCCGGCGACCTTCGCATCGCCCTGTCCGTCACCCTCGCCGGGCATGGCGGCGCGGTCGTTCGGGACCGAGACGAGCGTCACGCCGTCGATCGTGGCGAGCACCTTGCCGCCGAGCTTGTCCGCCTCGTCCGCGGATGGGCAGCCGACCAGCGCGGCGCTGTCATCGAGGAAATCGACGGTCGCTGCGGATTCGCCGATCCGGCGGCACGGCGCGCCGGGGCCGGGATAGCCGTCGCCGACCACGACAAGGCTTTCGGGCCATGCGAAGTCCGCTGGCGCGGGCGTTTCGGAGCCCGTGGGTGCCCCGCCGCCGCAGCCGGCCACCAGCACCATCATCATCCCCGATGCGGCAATCTTCGCGAAACTGTCCATGCCTGTTCTGTCCCCCTTCACCGGCCCGGCCCCCGAGGCCGTGCAGCCCTGTTTCCAAGCCCATAGTGGGTAAGAATTGCCGCGCATTCCATTGTCATTCTTCGCCACCGGCTGGACAAATCGCGCCACGAATTCTTTCGCGGCAAGCGTATCCGCTTGCTCGCGCGGAGGTTTCTGCATAGTTTCGCATCTTCCGTGGCGTGGGGCGGGATCAATATCGTGCGGCCGGTCGACAAGAAGTCCTTGCAGCCTTCGGCGCGACAGCCCGGCAACCCCGGGGGCACTGCCCGCGAAGCTGCCGAATTCGCCGTGACGATGATGGGTCCGCGAGCGGCAACCCGCGTTCCCACGGCAACCCTGCTGCATCTCGGCGAATGGCTGGGCTGGCCCGACTGGCTGCGGGCGGGCACCTCGCTGGACCGCGCGCAAGGGCCCTTGCCCCCGATGATCTCGCGCGCCGACGACATCCGCATCATGGGCAACATCGTCGACAATGCCGATGTTCTCGCCCTCGTCGAGGCGATGCTGACGCGGCCGCGACCAGCGCTCAGCCTCGCGGGCGAACTGGCGGTCCTGCACGGTCCCGATCTCGGCAGCTCGATCCGCATGGTCGCGCAGGGTCTTGCCGCGCGCAACCTGTGGGTTGTGGTGGACATGGAGGAGCAGGGGCAGGACTTCGTCATCGCCCTGCGCCCCGCATGGCCGATGGGCGAGCTGTTCCCTGCCTTTGCGCTCAGTGCGCTCACGCTGTTCCAGCGCTCGGTGGTCGCCTATCGCGGCGACCGGCTGGAGGGCATGTCGATCGCCACAAGCTGGCACGATCACCCCGGCGCGCGGGGCGCTCTGGCGGCCTTCTGCTGCCGGATCGCGCCTGCCGGCGACGCCGAAACCCTGCGCTTTCCGCGCGCGTGGCTGGACCAGGCGAACCCGCATTTCGATCCGCTGGTCTGGGACGTCGCCTGCGCCAAGACCGCGGCTCTGGAGAAGGAGGCGCTCGGCGCCGAAGCCGTCGATCCGCTGCGCGCCTTTATCGTCGCGCAGCTCGACGAGCTGAACCGCGTGCCGCGCCTCAAGCAGGCCGCGGCGCACCTGGGCATGTCGACCCGCACCATCGTGCGGATGCTGGCGCGGCACGGGACGAGCTTCCACAAGCTTGTCGAGGAGGAGCGCAAGGCCCGCGCCATTGTCCTGATCGGCGATCCCTCGGTCCCGCTGGCCGATGTCGCGCAGGCGCTCGGCTTCAGCGACATGTCGAGCTTCGGTCGTTCGTTCCGCGGGTGGTTCGGCGACACGCCCGGCCATCTGCGCCAGTCCGGAGGCGAACGACGGGCATCGGTCGGCTAGGCCGCGCGCAGCCTCACTTGCGGAACACCACCCTGGTGCTGCCGCTCACCATCTCGGCCAGCCGTGCCGCGTCCCAGTTCGTCAGCCGCACGCAGCCGTGGCTCTGGGTCCGGCCGATGGCCTCGGGGGCGGGGGTGCCGTGAATGCCGTAGTGCTCCTTCGAAAGGTCGATCCACACCACCCCGACCGGCCCGTTCGGCCCCGGGGGAAGCTGCTGCTTCTCCGCGCTGTCGGGCACGTCCCAGAACAGCGTCGGATCGAACGAGAAGGGCGGGTTGTAGGCGACGCCCTTCACCTCCCATTCCCCGATCGGCAGCGGATCGTGCCGCGATCCCGTGGTGACGGTGAACATCGCCACCAACCGGTCATCCGCGTCATAGGCCTTGAGCCAGCCTTCGGATTCGTCGACGAGGATGCGCGTCACATCGGGCTGGGTGGTGCCCACCCCCAGCGAGCGCAGGGTTTCGAGCCAGTCCCTGTTGTCGACCGCAGCGGCATCAATCGCATCAGCGCCGACATTGGGCACGCGCAACTGCTGGCCGGGAGTGAACTGCGGCAGGGCGGCGGGATCTTGACCCGTCGACGCGGACGGCGAGGGGGCGCCCTGCGCGCTGGCGGGCCGCCCGCCCGGGTTCAGCTGCGCCAGCACCTCTGGGGTCGTGTGGAACCGCTCGGCGAGCTTTTCGGCCATGCTCTCGTAGCCGATCCGCGTCATCTGGGCCTGCGCGGCCATGTCCTCGGGCACGGGAGCGAAGCGGACCTCGCCCCACGAAGCCGGGATCGTGACCACCCGGGTTGCGGGGATGTTGTTCCACCGCGAGAGCGCCTCACGCGTCGCCGCGTCGAGCTCGCCCGATACCGGCAGATCGCGCGATTCCTGAAATCCCTCGAGCGCATTGGCGAAGGACAGGCCCTCCCGGCCGTCGATCACGCCGGGGCCGAATCCGAGCCGTTCGAGCACCACCTGCGCCTGCATGATCGGGCGATCCTCGCTGTCGGAGATGACGACCTCGGCCTTCTGGCCCGGAGCAGGATCGCGCGAGGCCATCGCGTCGGCTCCGGCTTCGTCCGACGTTCCGGTCGCCTCAGGCGCGGCGGGGGTGTTCGGCTGGCTCGCCTCGCAGGCGGCGAGGGCGAAGAGCAGGGGGGCGCAAAGCATGGTGGTGCGCATGGGCGTTCCTTGTGTGGTCTGGACTTGAGGGGTGAGTTTCAGGTGCGCTCGCCCGTCACCCAGCGATGCGCTTCATCGTAGGCGTCGGCGGGGAAGGCGCGGGACTCGAGCGGGAGGAGCTTGCCGAAGCCTTCGACAGCCGCCGCGGCGATGGCAGGGGCCCCGACCACCGCATATCGGCTCACCGGCCCGATCGAGCGAAGGCTGGAAAGCAGCCCCTTGGGCGAGAAGAAGGCTCCCGGCGCGAAACTCTCCGTCCGCCGCAGGTCGAGCAACAGGCGCAGCTCGCCGCCCTGGTCGATGGCGTGGTCGACCAGCTCCGCCATCGCGACGACCTGCGCATGGTCGAGCCGGTGGTCGAAGGCGAAGATCAGGCAATGCGGCGGATCGGGCGGGGCGGCAGGCGCGACAGGGTCTGACATGGCACCCATTGTCGCCGGCCAGGACGCACCGTCCCTAATCCAGGCGCCCAACCTCGATCAGCCCCAAGGACCGCACCAATTGCTCGAATGAAATCCAGTATAATCAATCTATTGATCTGGGTTAACGCGCGGTCGTTCGGCGCATCGCCCTTTCGTCTGGGCGATAAGCGGGCAGCCCCGGACGCCCGCTTCGCTACACTTGCCGCCACCCACAAGAAGGAGATTCACGATGACGCCCGAAGGCCGCACTCCCTCCCCCCAAGGCTCGCAGTCCGAGGTTGCCGATGAACTCCGGCAGGATGCCGGCCACCTCAAGGAAAGCCTCGGCGCGCGCGCAAAGCAGGAGGCGGAAAGCCGCAAGGGGCAGGCGGCGCAGGTCGCCGGCTCCGCCTCTTCGGCGCTCGACACCGCCGCGCGGGACCTGCGCGACAATCCCGAGGCACCCGAATGGATGGCATCCGCCCTGCAGCAGGCCGCGCGCCGGATCGAGAGCCTCGCCTCCCATGTCGATGGCCGCAACATCGACGAACTGGGCGACGAGGTCGCGGAGTTTGCGCGGCGCAACCCCGGCACCTTCCTCGCAGCCTCCGCGGCCGCGGGCTTCGCTGCGGCCCGCGTGCTGCGTGCCGGTGTCGACAAGAAGCGCCACGAGCGCAGCGGCGACCAATACGGCAGCGGGAACGGCAACGATCTGCGCTCCGCGCAGGACTGGCCGGCCGACGAGAACATCAGGCCGACCGAGGCCGGCGGCTACGCCCCCGCCTATGGTGGCGGCGGCACCGGCGGCGATTTCGGGGGGACGGCACGATGAACGATGTTCCCCGCACCCCCGCATCCCGCGCTGCCGCGCCACCTGCGGGCGGTGATCACAACATTGTCGATCTGGTCGGCCGGCTGACCCAGCAGGGCGCGCATCTCGCCCGCGAGCAGGTCAGCCTGATGCAGGCCGAGATCCGCGAGGCGACGAACGACATCAAGGTCGCCGTCGGCGCCATGGCGGGTGCCGCGGTGGTCGGCATCGCCGGACTCGGCGTGCTGCTGATGGGCATTGCCTATTACGTCGGCGACGCGCTCGACGATGTCCCGCTTGGCACCACGCTTGTCGGTGTCGTGACACTGGTAATCGCGCTGATCATGTATGCCGGCGCGCGCAAGAAGGTGGGCGCCGCCAACATCAGGCCCGATCGCAGCATCGACACCCTCACCGATACTCCCGCCGCCGTGACCGGCGACATTCCCCAATCCGGAGGACGATAAATGGCCCAGACACAAGACCAGCGCAGCCCCGAAGAGATCGAGCGCGAGATCCGCGCGACCCAGGCGGAGATGAGCCGCACCGCGCGCCAAATCGAAGGCGAGCTGACCCCGCGCAACATCATGGACGCCCTGCTCGACAAGGCCGGCGATAACGGGGTCGACGGGCGCTACCTGATCGATGCCGCGCGGCGCAATCCGCTGGCGCTCGGCATGATCGCCATCGGCGGGTTGTGGCTCGTGAGCGACGCCGACGCGCGCCCCTCGGCGATGGGGCTGCCGATGCGCCGCAGCAACGGCAGCGGCAACGGCAAAGGGAACGACGCCCATGGCGACCACTGGCACCCGGAGCACCGCAGCTATGTCGAGCACATGGCGCGCTGCGAACCCCAGCCGGGCGAGGACGAGCAGAGCTATCGCCGCCGCCGCGATCACAGCCGGGCGAGCTACTTCATGCTCGAACAGGGCCACGACGAGGACGAGAGCGCCTTCCGCCGCCGGCTCGACGAAGCGACCGAGGGGCTGCGCCAGCGCCGCGAACGCATGAGCGAGGGCGCGCGCACCTTTGCCGGGCAGTCGCGCGATCGCACCCGCCAGGCGATGGACGATGCGCGCGGGTTCTATTTCGACAACCCGCTGCTGGGCGGCCTGGCCGCGGCCTTCGTCGGCGCAGTCGCCGGGTCGGCCCTGCCCGCGACCCGGACCGAGGAGGATTACGTCGGCGGTCTCGGCGAACAGGCGCTCGATGCCGCAGGCTCGCGCGCGCGGCAGGCGGGCGAGGAGGTGCGTCATCGCAAGGACGACATGCTGGACGAGGTCGACCACCGGCTCGGCGTCGGCGAGACCGACGGGGAAGGCGGCAGCGACCGTCCGCCGCGCTTCGGCGAGCAGGCCTGATGCGAAGGGCGGCGGTGCGGGAAGCCGCGCCGCCGCCTTCGGCCTAGAGCACCCGCATCACCCCGAAATCGATCGGCTTGAAGGTGCCGCCGTTGGAGGCATAGGCCGAACAGGCGGTGAGGCCCACGACCAGATCCATTTCCGCGCGGAAGCGGACGAGATCGCCGGGCTTCGTCTGTGGCGGCAGCACCGCCAGCCTGCCGTCGGGCGCGATGGTCACGTTCATGAAGATGTTGAACGCCGCCGGAATGCTGTCCGGCTCGACCCCGAAGGGTGCGAGCGCCTCGGCGAGATTGCCGAAGCAGCCGCGGTGCACCGGCTTGTCCGGATAGAAGTGGCGGAAGGTGTCCTCGGAGCAGGGCGTCAGAAGGAAATCGTGGTGCGGCGCGGTGTCCTCGATGATCGTCAGCATCACCCGCGAGCGGTTCGACCACAGGCGCGCGCCTGTGGTCAGGCGCAGGCTTTCCTCGTAATCGAAGGTCCGCCCGTTGGAGAGGATCTCGCGCGGATCCTCGGCCGACACTGCCAGCATGTCGCTGACCTGGCCGCCCTCGGGGTCGATCACGGTGAGCTCTGCCCCGCGCGGCAGGCGCAGGGCGATCCCGCTGCGCGGCGCGATCCGCTCAATCACGAGCCCCGCCTGCCCGCGGCGAAGGGGCAGACCCAGTCCTCGCCGACCATCCGCCCGCTGTATTGCCGCGCCTCGCTGGTCTCGCCGTGGCGGGCGAGCATGGGGTTGGGCTCGCCGTCGAGCGCCGCGTCGCGGGCGAGGATCACCTCGCGCATACGTTCGTAGCGTTCGGCCTCGCGCAGCGCGGTGAATTGGTCGTGGAGATTGAAGACGATCGTCGGTGCCGGTGCGCGGCGGGCGGCGCGCGAGGCCTGCGGGTGGAGCCCGACCGCGAAGTACGCCCTGCCGCCGAAGCTGAGCGCGAAGGAAGGGTCGCGCGGATCGTCGCTGTAGCCCGGCGCAGGGGCGAAGCCGCGCGCGCGGTCGATCGCGGTGAGCGCGGAAAGCCGCGCCCAGAGCGCCGCCTCGAAGCCGACCTCGTCCAGCCCGCGCGGCCCGGCGAACACCACGGCGAGGCTGCGGAAGGTTCCCTCGTCGCCATCGGGCTCCCGGCTCCACCGCGCGATCCGGTCGTGGATGCGCAGATCGTCGGCAGGCGCGAGGATCGAGAGCGCGGCTTCCACCGCGAGACCCCCCTGCGCAAGGGCGGACTTGGCGCCGACACAGGGGAAATCCGGCTGTTCGATCAGGTCGATCAGTCCGGCCTCGAGCCGTTCGTGCAGGGCAGAGGCGGGGGCGGTGGGCAATCTTTGGCCCGGCGGGAGGATATGTCTGGTCTGGATATTCACGCAGGCAGGGTAACGGCGGGGCCCGCGCACGAACCTGCTCAGGTTAGGCTGGTGGGCGGTCCGCGGCGGATGTACGCCCGCCTGCCGCATAGATGCGGTCGACAAGGCGCGCCGTGTCGATGAAGCGCAGGGCATCGGGAGCGAAGGACGGGTTCCCGGCGAGCCGCTCCGCCCATGCCGCGGCGGCGCGCCCGCCCCAGTCGTCGGGCGGGACGACGAGTCTTTCGGTTGCCGTGCCGCGAAAGTGGAGCAGCTCGAAATCGTAGAAACTGCCGCCGACATTGCGCAGGCTCACGCCGCCGCGGGTGCCGTAGAAGCTCGCCTCGATCCGGGCGTCCTCGCCCGCGTGCAGGCGCCACGACTGCGCCAGCCGGACCGCTGCACCGGTGGCCAGCGCGAAGCTGGCGACGGCGTAATCCTCGACCGCTTCGGGGTTTTCGGCCAGCGGACGCCCGCCGGCGAAGAGGCGTGCGGTGACGTTCTCCACGGCAGGAAACCCGGTCAGCCACAGGGCCAGATCGACGAGGTGCACGCCGAGATCCATCACGCAGCCCCCGCCCGCCGCGGCGGGATCGTAGAACCACGGCTTGTCGGGGCCATAGGCATTGTGGAACACCAGATCGGCCGCGAAGATCTCTCCGAGCGCGCCCGATTGCACCAGCTCGGCAAGGGCCGTTGCGGCGGCGGTCGTGCGGTAGGAGAAATCGACCGCGAGCAGGCGGTCGGCCGCCTGCGCCGCCTCGACCACCCGGCGCGTCTCGGCTGCGTCGCGGCCGAGCGGCTTCTGGCAGAACACCGCCATGCCGCGCTCCAGCGCGGCGACGGCCTGTCCGGCGTGGAGAGCGCTCGGGGTCGCGATCACCACCCCGTCGAGCTCGGCATCGAGCAGGCTCTCGTAGCATGTCAGGATCGCCGCGCCCGGCGCCAGCGCCTGGGCCTCGCGGGCGCAGGCCTCGTCCGGATCGACGATTGCCACGATCTCGACCGCGCCGGTCGCGGCGATGGCGCCGAGGCGGTGGCGACCGATCCAGCCGGTGCCGAGGAAGCCGATCCGAGGGCTGGTCATGCGAGGTCGATCAGTGCCTTGACGAAGCCCTGCGGCTTGTCGCGCGTCGCATCGAGCGCCTCGCCGAGCCGCGCGAGCGGGTAGCGGTGGGTGTAAAGCGGCGCGGGATCGAGCCGCCCTTCAGCCACCGCCTCCACCGCTTCGCTGAGGCCGCGCAGCTGCACCTGCGGGTCGCGCTCGTGGGCATTGACCACGTCGATGCCCTTCCAGTTCCAGTTCTGCACGTTCACCTGCCGGGGGCCGTCCTGATGGTAGCCCGCGATCACCAACCGACCGACGAAGCCGACCAGCTCGCCGGCAAGGTCCAGCGGCCATTGCTTGCCGACGCATTCGATCACCCTTTCGCACAGTCCTTCGCCGGTAATCGACGTCACTGCGTCGATGATCCGCCGGTGATCGTCCATCGCGATGGTGTGGGCCGCGCCATAGTGGCAGGCGAGCGCGAGCGATTCCGCGCGTCGCGAGATGGCGATCACCTCGGCCCCGGCCTCGCTTGCAAGCCGGGTCAGCACCGCGCCGAGGAAACCGATGCCGATGATCGCGACCCTCTGCCCGGGCGCGATTTCGCTGCGGCGGAAAATGTTGAAGGCGCAGCCCAGCGCCTCGCCGGGGAAGGGCTGGTCATCGAGCTCCGGCGGCAGCTTGGCCACCATCGCCGCCGGAACGAGATCGGCTTCGGCATAGGAGCGATAGGAGAGCGCCGCGACCCGGTCGCCCGCCGCCAGCCCATCGACCCCCGGGCCGGTCGCCTCGATCCGTCCCCAGCCCTCGTGGCCGAGATCGCCTGGCGGGGTCGGGTAGCGCATCCATTCGGGGCCTGCCCAAGGGGTGAGGTTGGAGGCGCACACGCCGCAGCCCTCGAGCCGCACGCGCACCTGGCCGGGGCCGGGTTCGGGCAGGGGCACCTCGGCAATCGAAACCGCACCCGGGCCTGTCAGAACGGCAGCACGCATCGCTCAGGCCGCCGCCGCGATGAAGGCCTCGAGCACGGCCCAGGCCTCGTCGTCGGGCATCTGCCGGGGCGGGTGCTTGCAGAACCATGCCGCGGCCGGGTGGACCGGGCCGGCAAGCCCCCGGTCGCTGGCGAGCTTGGCGCAGCGGATCATGTCGATCGCGACACCTGCCGAATTGGGCGAATCCTCGACCGACAGGCGCAGCTCGAGATCCATCGGCACGCCCCCGAACATTTCGCCCTCCATCCTCAGGAAACACACCTTGTTGTCGTTCTGCCAGGCGACGTAGTCGGACGGGCCGACATGGATGTTCTCGTCCGTCAGCCGCTCCGCCGCGACCGATTGCACCGCCTCGGTCTTCGAGACCTTCTTGGCGGCGAGGCGCTTCCTTTCGAGCATGTTGAGGAAGTCGGTATTGCCCCCGGTGTTGAGCTGGTAGGTGCGCTTCAGTTCCACCCCGCGCTTCCTGAACAGGTCGGTGAGCACCCGGTGGACGATGGTCGCGCCGAGTTGGGCCTTGATGTCATCGCCGATGATCGGGACGCCGGCCGCGCGGAACCGCTCGGCCCAGTCGGGATCGCTGGCGATGAACACGGGGATGGCGTTGACGAAGGCAACCCCGGCCTCGAGCGCGCAGCCCGCGTAGAATTCGCTCGCGGCCTGCGATCCCACGGGAAGGTAGTTCATCATCACGTCCGCGCCGGTGTCGCGCAGGGCGGCGACCACGGCATCGTGGTCGGGCTCGGGGGCGTCGGAAGGCAGAAAGGTGCGATCCTCCGGGTAGTCGTGCATGTGCGGGGCGATGCCGTCGAGCTTGCGGCCCATGCGCACCTTGGCGCCGGTGGGCTCGACGGTCTCGCAGAAGCGCGCGGTGCAGTTGGGCCGGGCAAAGATCGCCTCTGCCACGTCGCGCCCGACCTTGCGACGGTCGATGTCCCAGGCGGCGCAGATGCGGATGTCGCCGGGTTGGTAGCCGCCGATCCGGCGGTGCATCAGCCCCGCCGTGTCGTTCGCGCCGCCGCGGTAATGGGCAATGCCCTGCACCAGCGAACTGGCGCAGTTGCCGACGCCGACAAGGGCGACGTTGATCGTGCCGCTCGGGGGGGACAGCATGGCATTCTCCTTGTGGGTCAAGCGCTGAGCGACCGGGCAAGCGGGCGGGCAGGGGCGTAGCGTTCGGTCATCTCGGCGCAGAAGTCGGCGAAGGCCTGCGGATCGCGCGCGCAGGAGGTGTGGTGCGCCTCGACGCCGAGGTGTTCGGGGGTGAAGCAATAGGTGACCATCACCTCCAACGGCGCGAGCGCCTCCATCTGCCGGTCGAACCAGTCGAGCGCGCCGGGACGGAACCGGTCGGCCCAGCTGAGGCCGGTGCGCAGCTTGCGCACGCCAAGGTCCTTCATGATCCGCACGGCATCGTCGAGCCGAGGGTCCTCGAAATGGAACCACTGCATCAGCCCCATGCGGTCCGCCACGCGGGCATAGTGCTCGAGGGCCGGCTTGGGCGTGCCGTCGGCGCGGATCAGGCCCATGTGGAAGTGGCGGTAGTAGCTCGAACCTTCCGCCTCGCGGTGCCGCGTCTCCGCGCCCCATGCCTGCGGCAGGTCGAAGAGCGAATACCAGTAGACATTGGGCACCCGCCCGATCAGCAGTTCGGCGGTGCGGTCGAGGCCGAAGACCTGCACCTCGTCCGCGCCGAAGCTGCCGACGCCGACCTCGGTGGCCCACACCGGCTTGTCGGGCACGACCGCCTCGATCTCGGCGATCTTGTCGGGCCAGGCGTGGATCGGCCAGAGGTTCCAGTCGAGCGGGAAGCCGTGGACCGCGACCACGTCGACTTCGTCGAGAGCGCCGTGGTCGCGCATTTTCCGGACCCAGTGCGGGTCGATCGGCGACATTCCGCCGAGCACCCGCGTCACCTCAGGGTTGACCGCCGCGATGGCGCGGCCGGCGCGGATCACCGTGTCGGCATAGATCGCCCAGTCGGGGTCGAGCTCGGGGTTCCAGTGCGACTTGTTGTTGGGCTCGTTCCAGATCATCGCCGCCTCGATCATGACCGCGTTCCCCTTGCCGGATAGGCCGCTCCGGCGCCGAGGTCCGCGTAGGGCACGGGGGCGATGCGGCAGAGGTAGGTCTCGGCCTCGATCTGCGCCTCGACGGCAAAGCCCGCCGCGCGCAGCATTGCCTGTGAACAGGCGGCGTTGGGGGCCCACCAGTTCGACCAGTCGCCCGCGAATTCGCGCTCGATGAAGTGCATCTTCGGATAGCCCGGCTCGTCGAAATAGGCGGGGGGATCGAAGGTGCCGGGCTTGTGGAAGGGGTGGTCGGCGGGCGGATCGAACACGGCGGCGCTGCCCTGCTGCATTGTCTGGAACAGCAGCATGTCGCCCGCCACGTGCTCGCGGATCAGATCGAGCGCGAGCAGCGGGTGGCGCAGGTGATAGAGCACGCCCATGAAGATCACGAGATCGAAGGTCTCGCCCAGCGAAGCGACGTCGTAGACATCGCCTTTCGCAAACTCGATCTGCGGGAATCCCAGCGTGTCCGCCGCCAGCCGGGCCTGTTCGAGATAGCGCGGGTCGCTGTCGATGCCGAGCACCCGCGCCGCGCCCCGCCGGGCCATCGCGATCGCGTGGAAACCCGCGTTGCAGCCGATGTCGAGCACCGATTTGCCGGTCAGGTCGGCGGGCAGGGCGTCGGCGAAGCGGCGATACTTGAACGCAGGGTAATCGCCGAGGAAATGGTCGGGCGCGGTCATGATCCCGTCGCCGAGATCGATGTTGTGGAACCACGGCGCCAGCGCCTCGACGCGCGCGCGCAGGCTTTCGGCGGAGCGATCGCGCAGGGCGGGGCGGGGGGCATCGGCCATCGTCACGCGGTCCGCTCGTTGAGCGACAGTACGCGCTCGCCCCAGGGACCGGCTGCGATCCGCGTGACCGAGGCCGGGTCGATGTCGAAAGCGAGGATCCGGTCGAGCGACAGGCCGAGCACGCCCGCCACCGCGGCACGGATCACGTCGGCGTGGCTCACCATCGCGACGACCAGCCCTTCGGCTCGGCGGGCGACGGCGCGCAGGTGGGCGAGGACGCGCTCCTGCACCGCGACCATCGCCTCGCCCCCCGGTGCACGGGCGGCGCCGCGCCGGGCGTTCCATTCCCGCCAGCGCGGATCGCCTTCGAGCGCGGCGAATTCCCGCCCGGTCCATTCGCCGAAATCGACCTCGTCGAGCGCCTCTGCCACGGTCACGGGTGCCCGGCGCACCATCGTCAGCGCCTGCGCGGTCTCGCGCGCCCGGCGCACGGGGCTGGTCTGCACTTCGTCCACACCTTCGCCGCCCAGCCGCCGCGCCAGCCGCAACGCCTGGGCGCTGCCCGCCTCCGACAGCGGCACGTCGCCGGCACGGCCGCACAGCACATGCTCGAGCTGTGAATGCGCTGCATGGCGGACGAGTATGATCGTGGCTGTCATGATGCTCCCGAGGATCGTGCGAAGGAAAGTAGAAGCCGACTCGCAGCGACCCCTCAAGGAGGCAGGTTGCCAAACTGGATTATGGCCGGAGAGGTCGAATTCGCTTCATCGCCAATATTATGGCTTTCGGCCCGTTAAGCGGACCGATCAACATGAGTTAGCCTCACCATTTAGAAGGCAGCCGCCCTCCTTCGATTAGGTACTTACCAGAAGAAGAACCTTGTCTGGCGGGAGAGCTGTTTTGTCGGAAAGAATTCTGGTCACCGGCGGCGCCGGCTTCATCGGCCGTCACCTGTGCCGTGAACTGCTGGAACGCGGTCACGATGTGAGGGTGCTCGACGCGCTGATCGAGCAGGTGCACCCCGGCGGCGAACGCCCCGCGGACCTTCCCGACGATGTCGAGCTCCTGCGCGCCGACATCCGCGACGGCGATGCCGTGGCGCGCGCGCTGGCGGGGGTCGACCGCGTCGTCCATCTCGCCGCCGAGGTCGGGGTCGGCCAATCGATGTACGAGGTCGAACGCTACACCGCGGCCAACGACCTCGGCACTGCTGTGCTGATGGAACGGCTGATCGACAATCCGGTCAAGCGCATCGTCACCGCCTCCTCGATGAGCATCTATGGCGAGGGTCTCTACCGGGATGCCGACGGCGTACTGGTCGAGGATGCCGCGCGCGGGGTGCTGCGCGACGGGCAGCGCGCCTGGGACCCGCTCGATGATCGCGGACGTCCGCTGACCCCGGTGGCGACGCCCGAATGGAAATCCGCCGACCTCGCCTCGGTCTATGCGCTGGGCAAGTTTGTGCAGGAGCGTATGACCCACATCATGGCCGCGCCCTACGGGATCGAGAGCACCTGCCTCAGGCTGTTCAACGTCTACGGGCCGGGGCAGGCGCTTTCCAACCCCTATACCGGCGTCCTGGCGATCTTCGCCGCGCGCCTGCTCAACGGCCAGCCGCCGATGATCTTCGAGGACGGCGAGCAGCGGCGCGACTTCGTCCATGTCGCCGATGTCGCCCGGGCCTTCGCCGATGCGCTCGATCACCCTGCGGCGGCGGGCGGCACCTTCAACATCGGCTCGGGCGAGGATCGCTCGGTCAGGCAGGTTGCACGCTCGCTCGCCGAGGCGATGGGGCGCAATGATCTGGACGCCGAGATCGTCGGCAAGGCGCGCACCGGCGACATTCGCCACTGCTATTGCGACACCACGCTGGCGCGCGAGACGATCGGCTTTTCGGCGCGGCAGGATTTCGGCGAGGGCCTCGCTGACCTTGCCGATTGGCTCGCCGGGCAGACCGCCGAGGACCGCGCCGAGCGGGCGCGCGGCGAGCTCGAAGCGCGCGGGCTCGTGGCATGACACTGGAGGAGGGCCGGACCATCCTCGTCACCGGGGGCGCGGGCTTCATCGGCTCCAACCTCGCAATGCGCCTGCTCGAGCGCGGTTGCCGGGTGCGGATCCTCGACTCGCTCGAGCGGCCCGGAACCGGGCGCAATCTGGAGTGGCTGACCGCGCGCCACGGCGACCGGGTCGAGCCGGTGGTGGCCGACCTGCGCGACCCCGCCGCCATCGCACGCGCCGTGCGCGGGGTGGACGGGGCCTTCCACTTCGCCGCTCAGGTGGCGGTGACGACCAGCCTGGCCGACCCGGCGGCGGATTTCGCGGTCAATCTCGGCGGCACCTTCGCCCTGCTCGAGACCCTGCGCCGCGAGCGGCCCGGCGCGCCGCTGATCTTCGCCTCGACCAACAAGGTCTATGGCGATCTTGCCGACATTGCCCTGGCGCAGGGACGCGACGGCTATGCGCCTGCTGCGCCCGATCTCGCCGCCCACGGCGTGGGCGAGGCGCGCCCGCTCGATTTTCACACGCCTTACGGCTGCTCCAAGGGCGCGGCGGACCAGTATGTGCTCGATTACGCGCGCAGCTACGGGATGCCGGCGGCGGTGCTGCGGATGAGCTGCATCTACGGCGAGCGCCAGATGGGAACAGAGGATCAGGGCTGGGTCGCCCATTTCCTCCTGCGCGCGCTGGCAGGCGAGACGATCACGCTCTACGGCGACGGGCATCAGGTGCGCGACATCTGCGACGTGGCCGATACCTGCGCCGCCTATGTCGCCGCCTTCGAGCGCATCGACAGCATCGCCGGCCGCGCCTTCAACTGGGGTGGCGGGCCGGAGAATGCGGTGAGCCTGCTGACGGTGGTCGGGGAGATCCGGCGCATTCTCGGCACTGCGCCGCCCGTCACCTCCTCCGACTGGCGCGCTGGCGACCAGCGGTGGTTCGTCGCCGACACCCGCGCCATCGATGCCGCGCTGGGGCTGGGCCCGCGCAAGGGTTGGCGCACCGGCCTGACCGACCTTGCCGCATGGCTCTCGGTCAACCGCGCGGCGACCCCGCCCGCCGCCGCGCCGGCCCCTGCGCGCGAGCAGGTGTGGTGAGCCGCATGGATACCGGCCATGTCCTGATGACCGCCGATGCGGTGGGCGGCGTGTGGCAATATGCGACCGGACTTGCGGCGGAACTGGCGGGCGAGGGATTTGGCGTCACGCTCGCGGTCATGGGGCCCGCTCCCGACGCGAGCCAGCGCCGCTGCCTCGATGGCGTGCCCGGCGTGCGGCTGGTCGAGACCGGCTTGCCGCTCGACTGGATGTGCAACAACCCCGCCGAGGTCGCCGCCGCTGCCCTCGGCCTTGCGCGCCTTGTCCGGGCGTGCGGTGCCGACCTGTTGCACTGCAATTCCCCCGCGTTGCTCGGCGCGGCGCCCTTTCCCGTCCCCGTGCTGGCCGCCGCGCATGGCTGCATCACCACCTGGTGGCAGGCGGCGAGGGGCGGCGCGCCGGTCGATCCCGCGCTCGCCTGGCACGGCGACCTGATGCGGCGCGGGCTGTGCGTGGCCGACGCCGTGGTCGCGCCGAGCGCCAGCTTCGCCGCCACGCTCGAGGCGACCTACGGCCTCGCCCGCCGTCCGCTGGTGGTGCACAATGGCCGCCCCCCTGCCGATGCGCTGCAGCCCGGCGCGCACCGGCTCGATGCCGCTCTGGCGGTGGGACGGATGTGGGACCCGGTCAAGAACGCCGCGCTGATCGATGCGGTGGCGGCGCGGCTCGACCTGCGCTTTCTCGTCGCGGGGCAGCTGAGCGGGCCGCATGGCGAGGAGGCCGCCTTCGTCCATGCCGTGGCGCTCGGCGCGCTGCCGGATGCGGACCTCGCCGCGCTCCTCGCGCTGCGCCCGATCTTCGTATCGGCGGCGACTTTCGAGCCTTTCGGTCTCGCCGTGCTCGAGGCGGCCACGGCGGGCTGCGCGCTGGTGCTGTCCAACATCCCGACCTTCCGCGAGCTGTGGGACGGCGCGGCGGTCTTCGCCGACCCGCGCGATGCGGCAGGCTTTGCCGGCGCCATCGCGCGGCTGCACGCCGATCCCGACGCGCGCCGGACGCTGGGCGAGGCGGCGCAGGCGCGCGCGCTGCGCTTCACCCCGGCCGCGATGGCGCGCGGCGTCACCGCCATTTACCGCCGGCTGCTGGCCGGCCGCGAGGCTGCCGCATGAAGATCGCCTGGTTCACCCACTCGCTCGCTTCCTGCTGGAACCACGGCAACGCCCATTTCCTGCGCGGGGTGCTCGACGAACTGATCGCGCGCGGCCACGATGCGGTCGCCTTCGAGCCGGCCGATGCGTGGAGCCGCACCAACCTGCTCGCCGATCACGGGGCAGCCGGCATCGCGGCCTTCACCCGCGCCTATCCGCGCCTTGCTTCGGTCATCTACCCGTTCGAGGCCGATATCGGCGCACTGGTCGAGGGTGCGGACCTGGTGATCGTCCACGAATGGAACGATCCCGCACTGGTCTCGCGCTTCGGCGCTCTGAGGAAACAGGGCGCAAGGTTCCGCCTGCTGTTCCACGACACCCACCACCGCGCCGTCAGCGAGCCCGCGGCGATGCGCGCCTATGACCTCAGCGGCTATGACGGCGTGCTCGCCTTCGGAGAGACGCTGGCCGAGGTCTATCGCGGCTGGGGCTGGGGGGACCGGGTGCACGTGTGGCACGAGGCCGCCGACACCCGCCGCTTCCATCCGCCCGCCGTCGAGGAACCGCGCGACGGGCTGGTGTGGATCGGCAACTGGGGCGACGGGGAGCGTTCGGCCGAGATCGAGGAATTCCTCCTCGCCCCCGCCGACGCGGCGGACCTGCCGCTCGACATCTACGGCGTGCGCTACCCGCAGACGGCGCTGGCCACGCTGGCGCAATACGGCGCGCGCTATCGGGGATGGGCGGCGAACCCGCGTGCGCCGGATATCTTCGCGCGCCATCTCGCCACCGTCCACGTGCCGCGCCGTTTCTACGTCGAGGCGCTCCCCGGCATCCCCACCATCCGCGTTTTCGAGGCGCTCGCCTGCGGCATTCCGCTGGTGTGCGCGCCGTGGGACGATGCCGAAAACCTGTTTCGCCCCGGCACCGATTACCTCGTCGCGCAGGACGGGGCGGAGATGACAGCGCACCTCGCCGCGCTCGCCAACGACCCCGCGATGCGTGCGCAACTGGCCGCCGACGGCCTCGCGACGATCCGCGCACGCCACACCTGCGCGCACCGGGTCGACGAACTGCTCGCGCTGGTCGGCCAGACCGAAAGGGAGACCGCATGAACATCGCCTTCTACGGATCGAGCCTGCTGTCCTCGTACTGGAACGGGGCAGCGACCTATTACCGCGGCATCCTGCGCGCGCTGGCGGAGCGGGGGCACCGGATCACCTTCTACGAACCCGACGCCTTCGACCGCCAGCAGCATCGCGACATCGACCCGCCCGAATGGGCCGAGGTGGTGGTCTGGCCCGCGACCCCCGAGGGCCTCGCCGGCGTTCTCGCCGAGGCGGGCGCGGCGGATGTGGTGATCAAGGCCAACGGCGTCGGGGTCTATGACCGCGAACTGCTGGAGGGCGTGCTCGCCCGCGCCGCACCCCATGCGCTCAGGATCTTCTGGGACGTCGATGCCGCCGCCACGCTCGACGAGATGCGCCGCGATCCCGCCCATCCGGTGCGCGCCGCGCTGCCCCGGCTGGACATGGTCTTCACCTATGGCGGCGGCCCGCCGGTGGTCGCGGCCTACGAGGGCTTCGGCGCGAAGGAATGCGTGCCGGTCTACAACGCGCTCGACCTCACCACCCACGTGCCCGTCCCGCCCGATCCGCGCTTCGCCTGCGATCTCGCCTTCCTCGCCAACCGCCTGCCCGACCGCGAGGCGCGGGTGGAGGAGTTCTTCCTGAAACCCGCCGCGCTGCTGCCCGAAAGGCGCTTCCTGATCGGCGGCAACGGCTGGGCCGACAAGCCGATGCCGGGCAACGTGCGCGCCATCGGCCATGTCGGCACCGCCGAGCACAACGCCTTCAACGCCACGCCGCTCGCCGTGCTCAACGTCGCGCGGGATTCGATGGCCGAGGTCGGCTTCTCCCCCGCCACCCGCGTCTTCGAGGCGGCGGGCGCGGCGGCCTGCCTCATCACCGACGCCTGGGAGGGCATCCCGATGTTCCTCGAGCCCGACCGCGAGATCCTCGTCGCCCGCGACGGGCAGGACGTTGCCGACCACCTCGCCGCCCTCACGCCCGAACGCGCCCGCGCGATCGGCGCGGCGGCCCTCGGACGGGTGCGCCACGAACACACCTACGAACTGCGCGCCGTGATCGTCGACCGGGTGCTCCATCGCCTCGCCGAGGCGCGGCGCGAGGTGGCGGCATGAGGCTCGTCGTTCTCGGGCTCGCGCTGTCCTCATCGTGGGGCAACGGCCACGCCACCACCTTCCGCGCGCTGCTCGCCGCCTTCGCCGCGCGGGGGCACGAGGTGCTGTTCCTCGAACGCGACGTGCCCTGGTATGCCGAGCACCGCGACCTCGCCGATCCGGATTTCTGCGAACTCGCATACTACGACAGCCTCGCCGCACTCGCGAACTGGCGCGAGACGATCGCTGAGGCGGACGCGGTGATGGTCGGCTCCTACGTGCCCGACGGCATCGCCGTGGGCGCCTTCGTGCAGGCCCATGCACGCGGGCTGACGTGCTTCTACGACATCGACACCCCCGTGACCCTCGCCGCCCTCGACCGGGGGGCGTGCGACTACCTCTCGCGCGAGGTGCTGGCGGGATACGATGTCTATTTCTCCTTCACCGGCGGGCCGACGCTGGAGCGGCTGGAGCGCGAATACGGCGCCCACGCCGCCCGGGCGCTCTACTGCTCGGTCGACACCGCGCGCTACCGCCCGCTGGATGTGCCGGTGCGCTGGGACCTCACCTATCTCGGCACCTACAGTCCCGACCGCCAGCCGACGCTCGAACGGCTGCTGATCGAACCGGCCCGGGCGCGGCCCGACCTGCGTTTCGCCGTCGCCGGGCCGCAATATCCCGAGGACATCGACTGGCCCGCCAATGTCGAGCGGATCGCGCACCTGCCGCCCGCCGACCACCCCGCCTTCTATTCTGCCTCGCGCTTCGCGCTCAACGTCACCCGCGCCGACATGATCGCCGCCGGCTGGTCGCCCTCGGTCCGCCTGTTCGAGGCGGGGGCCTGCGGGACGCCGATCATCTCCGACCGCTGGGACGGGATCGACAGCCTGCTCGCCCCGGGGCGGGAGATCATCCTGGCCGAAGACAGCGCCGACGTGCTCGCCGCGCTGGACCGCGATGCCCGCGCCATCGGCACGGCCGCCCGCGCCGCGGTGCTCGCGCAGCACAGCGCCGAGGCCCGCGCCGCCGGGTTCGAGGCCGATCTCGCCCGCGCCATCGCCGGGCGCCAGAATGACAAGGCAGACCCTGCCGACAGGAGAGAAGTGGCATGACACGACAAGAGGATGGCTGGACCCTGGTGGCCGGCGGCGCGGGCTTCATCGGCTCGCACCTGTGCCGCACGCTGCTGGAGGCCGGCGAGCGCGTGCTGTGCCTCGACAATCTCCAGACCGCGCGCCTTTCCAATCTCGATGCCCTGTCGGAATACCCGGGGTTCCGCTTCGTGCGCGGCGACATCTCGCAGGCCCTGCCGGTCGCGATCACCCGCGAGACCGGCGCAATCGCGCGCATCTACAATCTCGCCTGCGCCGCCTCCCCGGTGCTCTACCAGGCCGATCCCGAGCACACGATGCTCACCAACGTGGTCGGCACCGACCGGCTGCTGCGCCTTGCCGAGCAGGCGGGGGCGCGCTTCCTGCAGGCCTCGACCAGCGAGGTCTATGGTGATCCCGACGTCCACCCCCAGCCCGAGGCCTATCGCGGCAATGTCAGCTGCACCGGCCCGCGCGCCTGCTACGACGAGGGCAAGCGCGCCGCCGAGACGCTCGCCTTCGATTTCGCCCGGGGGCGGCGGGCGGATGTGCGGGTGGCGCGGATCTTCAACACCTATGGCCCCCATATGCGCATGGACGACGGGCGGGTGGTGTCGAATTTCATCTGCCAGATCCTCGCGGGCGAGCCGCTGACGATCTACGGCGCGGGCAGCCAGACCCGCAGCTTCTGCTATGTCGAGGACACGGTCGACGCGCTGATCCGGCTGATGCGCGCCGAGATGCGCGAGCTGGTGCCGGTCAACATCGGCAACCCGCACGAGATCACCATCGCCGAACTGGTCGAGACGCTGGGCGCGATCGCCGCCCGGCCGGTGCGCGTCACCCACCGCGACCTGCCGGTCGACGATCCCGAACGCCGCCGCCCCGACATCGCGCGGGCGCGTGCGTTGCTGGGCTGGGAGCCGGCGACGCCGCTTTCGGCGGGGCTGCGCCAGACCTTCGCGTGGTTCGCCGCCGAGCGCCGCGCGCTCGCGGGCGTGCCGCCGGTGGTCCGCGTCACCGCTGCAGGGTGATGGCGCCTGCCGCTGCCGATCTCAGAAGCGGTAGGCGAGCCCGAACTGGAACTGGCGTGGCGGGGCGGCATTGCGCTGCACGAAATCCGCGCCCCCGCCGAACTGGATCTGGTTCGAGGTGGTCGCGGCGTTCGCAAAGCCGCTCTCGTTGTTGGCATTGAACAGGTTGAACACGTCCGCGCTCGCCTCGAGCCTGCCGCCCGCGACCGGCAGGGCATAGCGGACCCCGAGGTCCACCGTCGCCGACCACGGCAGGCGGGCGGAATTGCGCCGTTCGCCCGGGTAGCGGTCGGAATTGCCGAGGTAGTTCTCGCCGAAGCTCGCGCCGTCGCCGTTGAGGTCCTGCGTCCCGAAAATCCGCGCGTCGGGCACCAGATTGACCGGCTGGCCCGACTGGAACAGCCCCGCCGCAGTCAGGGTCAGCCCGTCTGCCGGATAGAGATAGCCCACCGCCGAGATGACGTGCCGCCGGTCGTTCGCCGACGGGCCCCATTCGGCGACAAAGTCGTTGCTGTTTGCGGCGCGGAAGTTGATGTCGTCGGTGTCGTTCCTGAGGCGCGAGAGGGTGTAGCTGACACGGAAGGCATAGTCGTCCTGCCCCCGCAGCTTGATGGCCTGAAGGATCAGCGCGAGGTATTCGGCCTCGCCGTCGGTCTCGGAGACGGTGATCTGCCGCGCCCCGCCCGCCACCAGCGGGATCGGGCGCGAGGCGTCCGCTGCCGCTTGCGAGCGCACCAGCCCGAGGCTCTGCGCCAGGGCGAACCTTGCAGCATTGTCGGGCAGGGGGCGCAGCGCCGCGATGTTCGCCTCGGTGAGGTTCGCAAGGTTGGGCGTGAAGGGCGCGGGCGCGTTGAGATCGCGCAGGCGCACCAGATTGCGCGAGCGGCTGTAGAGCGCGTCGAGCGACAAGGTGAGCGTGCTCGAAGCGGCGAACTGGTAGCCGCCGCTCACCTGCACGCTCCACGGGTTGTCGTAGCCGGTGGGGCTGAGGATGCGTCCCTCGCCGAGCGTCGCGGTGTTCCTCAGCGCCTGCACCTCGGCCGGCGTCGGGCAGGCGCTGACGGTGGCGCAGGGCGGCGCGACGGTCAGGTTGCCGTCGAAGGTGATCTCGGCAAGGTCGACGCCGGCCGGGATCGCGCCCCGCGCCTGCAACTGTGCGAGCTGGCTCAGGAAGCCCGGCGAGGTGGTGTTGCGCTGGAGCGCGTCGGAGATCACGGCGTAGGACAGCTTGCCGGTGAAGATGCCCGCCCCGAAGCGCACCGATGAGCGCGCATCGGGCTGCCAGTTGAGCGCGAGGCGCGGCGCGATGTTGTCGGTATCGCCGCTGCCTGCACCGCGCTCGGTCAGGGTGTCGTAGTCCCAGCGCAGACCCAGCGTGGCGGTGAGGGTGGGGGAGAGTTCCCAGGCATCCTCGAGATAAAGCGCGACCAGCGTCTGCGAGGTGCCGAAGCTCTGCGGGCGCAGCTCGACCGCGTAGTTCGCCACCGCCGGATTGAGCGCCAGCACGTCCTGCGCGGAGAGCGCGAGGCCGCGGCCCGCAAGGCCGGCGAGCTGTGCGCTCGTCAGGTCGACGGTGAAGTTGCCATCGGGATTGCCCCCGCCGAGCAAGGCGAAGTCCGAGGCGATCACGTCCACCCCCGCGCTCAGCCGGTGCGCGCCCATGTCGCGGGCGAGGCGGTGGGTGGTCTGCCAGGTCTCCTCGAGACTGTCGAAGACATAGCCCGGATGGCCGACCACCGCCGCGACGAGGCCCGACGGCCCGCGCAGCGTCACCTGCGGACCGGGCGCGCCCGTCGCCTCGCCATAGTCCCAGCGGAAGCGACTGTACTGGAGGGCACCGTCATAAGACCATTCGCTCCCCGCATGGCTGGCGGTCGCGGCCACCAGCGTGGAGAAGCGGTCCTGTCGTGATCCGGCCGAGGGGAAGGTCGCATTGCCGCCGCCCAGCGCGCCACCGGGCCGGTCGATGGTGACGCGGCCGAGATTGCCCCTGAGCCCGAGTGTCCAGTCCACGGTCAGCCGGTGGTCGAGCCGCAGCGATCCCAGGTGGAAGCGGTTCTTGCCGGTGACCGTGTCCACGATCCCGAGCTGCGGCGCATCGACGATCTGCGTGTTGCGATCGGCGGTGAACTCGTAATTGGCATGGAAGAAGGTCCGGTCGCGCTTCAGCGCCCCGCCTGCGGCGAAGCCCGCCTGCCAGCGTTCGAAGCTCTCGCCGACGGGGTTGCCCGACAGGTCGCGGCGCGGGAAGGGAGAGGGGGAATCAAGCGGCC